>ENA-ORBV01000156-ORBV01000156.1-microbial-mat-metagenome-genome-assembly--contig:-NODE-156-length-143579-cov-8.606068_pt1 | contig 143579 bp, 134 predicted proteins | sample MGYA00237777_ERZ505514 | MGnify/ENA primary metagenome ERZ505514 (study PRJEB26160, sample SAMN06269048) | microbial mat metagenome | isolation source: Oligotrophic lake microbial mat | place...
GAACTCCGCCTCTGGGAGCGCGATTTCCCACGCGCCAAAGTGGTTGAGTTGCCCGACGCGAAACACTTTCTTCAAGACGAAGAACCTCAACGAATCATTGACGAGCTGCTCGAATTTCTGTCAGCGCAGGGGTGACCGAAGGTCAGCACCAACCCAACTAGCCCATGGATCTGCAGCTGCGCGTTCAGCGCCCATAGGCTGCCCCGCCTTCCAGACGTCGTGGACTTGCAGGTAATCGCAGGCCCAGACCAGCGTGGCTCGCAAAGCGCCAGACTCATTCTTTTCCCGGCCTCAAGGCGACGTTTTCGCCCACCCGCCGAACATCAGTTAGACTAGAAGCCCGTTATGACCCATATCGACGTCACCGTCCCTGAAAGTCTTCTCGCCGCTTTGCGAAAAGCGCCGTACGAAGTGGCACAAGAAATGCGGTTGGCGGCGTCAATCCACTGGTACCAGCAGAGCGCGCTCTCGATGGAACGGGCTGCTGAAACGGCGGGCATGAGTCGAGCAGAGTTTCTGGCCGAGCTTGCGCGTCGCCGGGTCGATGTATTCGTGATCGATGAGCAAGATCTGGCCGAGGAGCTGAGGGGTGCCTGACACTCTCGTCGTGAACGCGTCGCCGCTAATCTTTCTTGGAAACGCTGACCGCCTGGAGCTCCTGCGCATGCTAGGGGCATCGCAGATTCTGGTAACCGATGTCGTGTTGGACGAGGTTACCAAAGCCGGTCACGCAGACAAAGCATCCAGCGTCGTAGCAAAGACGGACTGGCTCGTTCGTACCTCAAGCCCTCCCTTACCCGCCTCCGTGATCGAATGGGATCTTGGTCCCGGTGAGTCATCGGTGATCGCCACGACACTCCAACACGCAAACGCCTGCTCGGTTATCGACGATCTGAATGGCAGAAAGTGCGCGAGAGCACTCGGAGTTCGGGTCATGGGGACAATCGGGATAGTCATCATGGCGCATCGATTGGGGATGATTGAAGATCTGAATCATACCCCCCCATGCACCGTTGCCAATCGGTCTCATGCGCGGTGCGGCACCGGCCGTGCAGGAACTCGTGGGTTACTCCACCCTCACCATGACGCTCCGCTACATGCACTTGGCCCCAAGCGCACTCCGCGAAGCAGTAGCACTTTTAGATTTTGGGCATCCTATGGGCATCGCCTGAGGAAGCCTCGACGCAAGCGTATCCCACCCGCAGGGATTCGACCGCGTCAGCGAGCATCAAAGATGCGAGCCAGCGACCGACATCCCTCCCACGCCGCGACGCTCCGCCGAAGGCGGAGCTAGCGGAGAGGGAGGGATTCGAACCCTCGGTAGGCTTTTGGCCTACGCCCGCTTAGCAAGCGGGTACCTTCGGCCACTCGGTCACCTCTCCAGGCCACACTTGTGAAGGGCCCCGAACCTAGCCGCGGCTGGGCGGGCGTCAAGGGTCCGATTGAGAAAATGCTAGCCTCACTTCCCAGCCATGCTTCTAACCAGTCCCGAACTTCCGCGGCCGAGCCGCGCGGCGGTCGAAAAAGCGCTCAGCCTGCTTGAACGAAAGCTGGGCCCCTCCAAAGTGCTCTCCGAGCGCGATTCGCTTGAAGCCTATGCGAATGACGATTCTGAGGGTCACGGCTGCATGCCAGATGCCGTCGTGCTCGCGCGAACACCCGAGGATATTCTCGCGGCACTCGCAGTAGCGCGTGAGGCCCAGGTGCCCATCACGCCCCGTTCAGGTGGGACGGGTCGCACCGGAGGCTCGATACCTATCGCCGGCGGGATTGTGATCACGACGCTGGGTATGAATCAAATCAAAGATCTTGATACCCGCGAAGGCATCGTCGTGGTCGAGCCTGGCATGGTGCTTGGTGATCTGCATTCTACCGTTGAAGCCGAAGGCTGGTTCTATCCGCCCGATCCGAATTCCTGGTCGAGCTGCGCGCTTGGGGGCAATGTCGCTGAGAATGCTGCTGGTCCGCGCGCATTCAAATATGGTGCAACTCGGAACTATGTTCTCGGCGTGGATACCTTCTTGATCGGTGGCCAACGCTTCTTTGCTGGGAGGCACACGGTCAAAGGCGTCACCGGTTACGATGTCACCTCGCTCTTGGTGGGGAGCGAAGGAACGCTGGCAGTTTTTGGTGATATCACGCTCCGTTTAGTGCCAAAACCTGAAAGCGTGATGACACTCCTCGCTCTGTTCGGCGATGTGCATCAAGCGGGCACAGCGGTAGAAGAGCTGACTTCACGTGGCATTGTGCCGCGCTGCATCGAGCTACTCGACCGCGGAACACTCGATGCCATGCGCGCCGCTGGCAACCCGATCAATGTCCTGGCCGGTGCCATGCTGCTGATGGATGTGGATGGCAACGAAGCCGAATGCGAGCTCCAAGCCGAGAAGATCTCGGACGCTTGTGACACCGCTCAAGTCTTGGAGTTGTTGGTCGCCCAAGATGCCGCCCAACGCGAGCGCCTCTGGTCCGCACGCCGCGAAATGAGCCTCGCCGTGCGCCGCCTTACCAAGCACAAGGTGAGCGAAGATGTGGTCGTGCCTCGACGCGAAATGGGCGAGCTCCTACGACGCGTGGACACCAGCAGCGAAAAGCACCGTGTCCGTGCACTCACCTACGGCCATGCCGGCGATGGCAATCTCCACGTCAACTTCCTTTGGGACGACGACGACGAAATCCCGCGCGTTCAAGCCTGCGTCGAGAAGCTCTTTCGCGACACCATCGAGCTACGCGGCACCCTGAGCGGTGAACACGGCATCGGCATCTTGAAAGCTCCCTACCTCCCCCTCGAACAATCCTCGGAGCTGATCGCACTCCAACAAAGCATCAAAGCAGTGTTCGATCCCCAAGGCTTGCTCAATCCCGGCAAAATCTTCCCGCAAAAGTCGCACACCGCCTGCTAGAGCACCCACCTCGCTCCTGCAACACGCTCACTTCCACAGGACCCCGGCGGCTCACTTCCACACAACCCAGCGGCTCACTTCCACACAACCCCGCGGCTCACTTCCACACAACCCCGCGGCTCACTTCCACACAACCCCGCGGCTCACTTCCACGACCCAGCGGCTCACTTGCAGTTGCAAGCAAAGTCGCTCCACCACAGCAGAAGAGATAGTAAGCATGCTTACTATCTCAAATCGCACGAACAGGCCCTCCCCCTCACCGCGTTAATGTCTCGCTTCCCCCTCCGTGGCTCAGGACCCTTTGCGAAACAGCTCTTTTCTGTAGTGTTTGAGCTCGGCGATCGAGTTTCGAATATCCACGATCGCATCGTGTTCGCCGGCTTTCGGCTTTTCGTACACGGCTTCGTCGCCGTACCAGAGCCGCGCTAAGACTTTGAGCGACGAGACGTCCACCACGCGGTAGTGCAGAAAGCCGTTCAAGCCGGGCATCCAAGCTTCCACGAAGCGCTTGTCCATCCCGATCGTGTTGCCACAAAGTGTGGCCGGATAGGTGCACCAGCCGCTCATCCGCTCCAAAAGGAAACGCTCGGTGGCCATGGTGTCCATGGTGGAAGCTCGCACGCGCTCCAAGAGCCCATTCTTTTGGTGCATATTGCGCACAAAGGGAGTCATTTTTGCGAGTTCGGCTTCAGGTTGCCAGATGTCGCAGCTGTATTCTTCCAGCACTTCCAGCTCTGAGTTCGTGATGATGAGCGCTGCTTGGAGAATCACATCGCGCGTGGGGCTGAGCCCCGTCATCTCGAGATCGAGCCAGGCAAGGTTCGTGGGGCTGGGGTTTCGCGGCAGCTTTGGAGCCATCTTGTTTGAATAGACCAGGCGCCGCTCCTTCGCCACTCAGCTCAGATCGGCAATGAGCTGCTTCGCTGCGTTGTAACCACACATCCCATGGACACCTCCGCCCGGATGGGCCGAGCTGGACGCAAGATACAGCCCGGGAATGGGCATTCGATAGCTAAAATGCGGGAAAAATGGCCGAAATATGAGCTGCTGCGTGAAAGCTGCGGAGCCGCCGCCCAGATCACCGCCGGGCAGATTGGAGTTTTGGGCCGCGAGGTCCTCGGGGGACTGGACGGCACGGGCTTTGACATGGACACGGAATCCGGGCGCCAGCTGCTCCAAGCGCTCTTCAATCGTATCCGCGAAACGCTCCTTCTGCTCACTCCACCCTCCAGGAATCACTGAGGGCGCGTGGGTGTAGCAATACAGCGTGTGTTGATTGGCGGGCGCCCGCTGCCGATCGATCAGGCTCTGTTGCCCAACCACCAAGTACGGATTCGTTGGCAGCTTGCCAGCACGCACCTCGGCTGTGAAGCGTTCCAAATCGAGCAAGCTTTCTCCCGTGTGCACCACGGCGCTATGCCGTGCTGACTCAATCTTCCACGGCACTGCGGCAGACAGCGCAAAATCGAGCTTGAACGTTCCCCACCCCTGGCGAAAGTTGCGCGCCTTGCGCAGCACGCCACTCGGCAAGGCACCTGACTCGATCAAGTCGAGGAACAAACTCTTCACGCCCGTCGCCGCCACCACGGCCTTCACAGGCCCGATCTCCAAACCGTTTGCCGTCACCACCCCCACCGCACGGCCTTTTTCTAGCCGAATTCGACGCACCTGTTCTCCCAGCTGAACGCGCCCACCGTAGCGCTCCAACAGTGTCACGAGCGCATGCGTGATCACTTTGGCGCCCCCGATCGGCACCGGGAAGCCACCGGTCGTCGCGTTGGCCGCTAACATGAAACCGAGAGCTGCGCCGAATCGATCCGCTGGCCCCACATCCGCGTGGAGCGCCAGCGCTGGCAGCACTCGACGTGCCGCTTCACTTTTGAACAGCTTCTCGGCCAATGAGCGCCCACTCCGTGCCAACAACCAACCCAGCTTGAGCGCAGGTCCGAGGCCCACCTGTTGCCAAGCCCGAAACTGCAGAACTGGCCCGAGCAGGGCGGGCAGAAGCCTGGGCTCATGCTCCCGATAGAACGCGGCCAGGCGATTCCAAGCAGCAGCATCTTCACGCGATCCAAAGTTGGCTAAAGGCTCGGCAGGCGCGCGACTCAAACACGCCGAACTCCCATCCAACGCCACGTGGCAGCTTTCGAAATCAGCCCAAGCCCAACGGATCCCCAACCCTTCCAGTCCAAATTCACGAAAGGCTGGGCTCGACTTTCCAAACGGAAAAAAAGCTGGACCTGTATCGTGCTGAAAGCCAGGCAGAGTCAGCTCTTCAGTGCCCATCGCGCCGCCAGGGCGCCGCTCATTCTCCTCCAGCACCAGCACGCGGAAGCCAGCGCGCCCCAGCTTGATCGCTGCGCTCAACCCGTTGGGACCCGATCCGATGACCACCACATCGGGCGCCCAAGACATAGCAAAGAGCCTACACGTCGCCGTTGCTGGGTGCAAAGAGCTGTCCATGGCTGGCCCAGCCTGGTATCTCATATCCCGTGATCACGCTCGGCATTGACCCAGGAACGCGCAAGCTCGGGTGGGGCGTCGTGCGCAGGGATGGTGCCAAGCTTATCCACGTGGCACACGGCGTGATCAAGACGAACGAGCGCGACGGCCTCGGTGCACGCCTGGAACAAATTGCCGAAGAGCTGAATCAAGTGCTGGGCACGCACTCTCCCGACGTGGGTTCGGTAGAAACGCTCTTCTTTTACAAGGATGCGCAGGCGGCAGCCAAGCTCGGCCATGCGCGCGGCGTGGTCCTGCTGTGCTTGGCGCAGAAGCGCGTTGAGATTGCAGAGTATGCGCCCGCTAAGGTGAAGCGAACGATTGCGGGCAGCGGCCAAGCAGAAAAAGTGCAGGTGGCCCGCGTCATCAAGTCGCTTTTGGGTCTTAACGGGTTGCCGGAGCCGGATGCGGCGGATGCGTTGGCGCTGGCGGTAACGCACCTCCGGATCGCCCCCTTTATGCAAGCTTTGGCGGGTCGCAGTCCCGCCCAACGAACTGCCCTGGCGGCGCTATTGGGAGGAAAAAAACGGCGTCGCAAAGCCGGAGGGTAGCTTTTACGCTAGAAGAGCGTAAGTCGAGTTTGCCATGGATCGTCGCTCATTCACTCTCCTCTTGGGCTCCGCTGCGGGCCTAATTCTGCTTTCACCTGCACCGGCAGCAGCCGCACCCACCGCCGAGGAAATCGCTGACGGCGTACAGAAGTACTACGACAACACGAAGACCTTCAAAGCGGGCTTCCAGCAACGCTACGAAATGAAGTTTCCGAATAAGGTGAAGAAGACCGACGGCCAGGTTATCTTCCAAAAGCCAGGGAAAATGAGCTGGCGCTACACCAACGGCAATCGCGTTGTCTCCGACGGCAAGCTCATCCGCGTGTACGAAAAAGGCAGCAAGCAAATGTACGAGCAGCCGATGAACAAGAGCTACTATCCTGCAGCTCTTTCATTCCTGATCGGTGGCGGCAGCCTCAAGAAAACGTTTGATTTGAAGCAGCTCGACGCCGTCAAGTTCAAGTTTCCCGGTGGATATGTGCTTCTGGGTGAGCCCAAAGAGCCCACGCCCGCCTATCAGAATGTCCTCCTGTATGTGGACAAGAAAACGTTTCAGGTGCGCCGCATCCTGTTGTTGGATGCCCAGGGCAACCGCAATCGCTTCGATTTCTTGACGCCTTCGGTGAACGTGAAGGTGGTGCCCGGTGAGTTTTCGTATCAAGCGCCCGCGGGAACTCAAGTGATTCGTCCCTGAGCGATCGCGGGCATTGCCAATGGTGGGAACGTGCTCCACCCTTGCGCCCTCATGAAGATCCTCATTCATTGCAATCCGCTCGGGAATGATCGCTGCACGGGTCAAACCGACAACCCTGCGAGTGCAGATAACAAGGGGCCCGTAAGAACGCTCGGCTCCGCACTCCACCGTGTGCGCGTCGCCAAGGCAGCCCTGCGCCACTCCGGTGTTCAAGCCGAGGAAGCCCAGATCATCTTGGCGGACGGGGTGTATTCGATCACCGAACCACTCGCACTCGACGCCGCAGGCGGCAGCAATTTAACGCTAGAAGCCAGCAACCGCGGCAAGGCTTTCATCGATGCCGGTGTTCGGGTTAAAGATTTCACCAGGACGAGCCTCGCCGGCACGGAAGCCTACGTCGCGGACGTGGCCACCCTGCTCCAACACGGTGGACTCTTTCGCCAGCTGTTCATTAACGGCGAACGGAGGCAAGTCGCCAGAACCGAAGAGCTTGAGATCGAAGGCCACTCTGAAGCGCACGCGCTTGGCAAAGATGTGTACGGCATCAAGATCAAAAAGGGTCGTTTGCCGGCCCTGAAAGCCGCCGAGACTATCGACGCCATCATTCCTTCGCTGTTCTCGGCGGATCGCATCTCCATCGAACGCTTCGACGCTGAGCATGGGATGTTAGTGCTCACGCGCCCCATCGGACGCAACCGCTTATCTTCGGAGTTCCTGAAGCCATTTCTATGGTTGGAACATGTGCTGGAGGAGCTCAAAAAGCCTGGTGATTGGTGCTGTGATCGCCAAGCCGGCAAGCTGTATTATCTGCCACTCCCGGGCGAAGATCCGAATCAGTGCGATGTGGTGGTGACGACGCGAGCTTCGTTGCTGGAGGTGGCGGGGACGCCCGAACATCCGGTTGAGAATCTGAAATTCGTGGGCATTGGTTTTCGCTATGCCAACTGGGAGCCCGTGCACCGGACGGCCCAGAGCGATCCGTATGTGCCGCCCACGATTCAATTCACGCACACGCGCTTCAGCGGCTTTTGGGACTGCAGCTTCGAACACTTTGGCAATTACGGCGTCAAATTGGGAGAGGGCACCAAGCAATGCTCCGTGATTGGCTGCACGTTCAAAGATTTGGGCGGCGGCGGTCTGATCGTGAATGGCGGTGGATTCGAAACCACACCCGTCTTCTGGAGTGAAGGCCATCGCATCACCGACAATGAGTTCGTTGCCCTGGGTCGCGTGTTCATTGCTTCGAGCGCGATCTTGCTGATGAACGGTGCCCGCACCCAAATCGCGTACAATCGCATTTCAGACCTCTACTACACGGCCATTTCAGTCGGTTGGACCTGGGGCTACCGCCCTCAAATGACAGCCGAAACTCGCATCGAACACAATCACGTGTTCAATCTTGGCCAGGGCGTCTTGAGCGATCTAGCAGCGATTTATACCTTAGGTGTGCAGCCCGGCACCACCATTCGCCACAATCTGATCCACGACGTCACCCGCAGGAACTACGGCGGCTTTGGCATCAATCTCGATGAAGGCTCCAGCCACATCGTGATTGAACACAACGTCATCTACAACATCTCCAGCCAGTGTTTGCATCAGCACTTTGGGCGCGAAAATTCGATTCGATTCAATATCTTTGCGCACGCCGGAGAAGGTCTGATCAGCTTCTCACGCGGCAATCGCATGAGCTGGCCCGAGAAAGGCGGCTTCGATGATGGCGCTATCACAAATGCCTTCTCTTTCCACGATAACCTGATGCTTTCAGACGGCCAAGCCATGTTCGTCGGTGGGCTCGGCGATGAGAGTGGCAGCCTGCAGCACCGCGACTTTCTGTGCGACCACAATCTTTATTGGGACGCAAGCGGAGCACCCTTCTTTGGCGACGGCGTGCACGGTGCCGGTGGCCGAGAAACCATGACCCTCCTGTTCGATCTTCCCGCCTGGCAGCGCCTCGGGCGCGACCGCCACGCGAGTGTCCGGGATCCGCAATTTAAGGACTCCAAACACGGCAATTTCGAACTCTCGGGTGCCAGCCCGCTGCGCGAAGACGGCACGATGGTGCCGCATCCCCAGGTGGGCCCACGCTCACGCGCAGAGCGTGAAGCCGACGCGCAAATGCCAGAGCTGGTTTCGAGATTTGCGTACGGTTAAGATCCGCTATTTGCTCTGAAGAGCTTTCACGTCGGCGATGTCTTGAGCCCTGCCAGCCGCACGTTTGTTCTTGAGCAGGGCGGCGAGTCCGATAACGGGGATCTCGCATCCGTCGAGTTCGAAACTGTTACCGTCCGCAACTGCTTCGGCAAACGTAATGCCATCAGCGCGATTGATGATATCTATCCGCACCGGAGGCAATCCAAGCTGAAGGATACCATCGTAGGAAGCAAAATCCTCGACGCCTACCTCAAAAGCCGACAAGGGCGCACCAAACGCGGCTAGCGCAGCATAAACACTTTGGGCATTGTCCACGGTCGCCTCAACCAGAATATCGAGGTCCTTGGTAGCGCGTGGATGCCCGTGAAATGCGACGGCATGACCTCCCACGACGACGAACTGCGCTCCCGCCCTATGAAGCTCAACGAGCACATCACGGAAGTCGTCGAAGAGCTCAATCATGCGCCAATTCTAGGAACGAAACGCACGGGCAAGCTGGTGCGCGAATAGCTGGCGACTGCGAGGCCAGCAAGACTGAAACATTGCGCAGAAAGTCTCGTTGCCAGAGAGATAGCCTCAACGCCCCTCGTAGGGCTGAAATCCACCTCAGGCTCGCCCAGCGTACCCTTGCGAATGACCATCACTTCGACTCGCTTCGCAGCCCGCTCTTCGCTCGTCACTTTCCGAGTCTAGCACCACGGGCAAGCTCGACCAATACCCACGTTCAACACGCTCTTTGACTCAAGGCTTCGGAGCGCCGGCGGCCAGCTCTTCCAGGAGCTCACGCGCTTCCTTTTCGCGATATCCCAACTTACCCGAAGCGAACGGCTCAAGCGCCGTGCGCGCCTCGGCTTCACGCCCCAACCGGAGCAAGCAGAGCGAGCGATTGTAACGCGCCTCCAACGTGAGTCTGCCATTGGGTGTTGCTTGCAGGTACTCATCCCAGGCTACCAAGGCGCTCGCGTAGTCCCGTTCCGCGAAATGCTTCGTGTGGGCCGAGCGGTACAGATCGCCATCGGCGTCTGAAAACACGGCGCGCGAGCCCGAGTTGGGAGTGGCTTTGAGAGCCGTGCTACGAGCTAGCTCGCGCTGTTGCTTAGCCGTTAACTCGCGCGGAATGGCAACATCCACAACGACGGGGGCGGCCTGGACCGTGGGTGCAACCTGGGCGGGGCTCCTGGATGAGACGGAGACGGAGGGATTCGCCGGTGAGTGAACCCTCACTGACCCGCTCGGTCCGTGGAATGTTCGTTTTGAGGTCACTGCCTCTTGGCTGGCCTTTGACCCGAGTGCTTGGCTGATCACTGCGACGATGCGCGGCAATGCGCCATTGGCTGCCCCCCACGCCGTTGCGGCTGCCGACAGTGCAACCAGTGGCATCACGAGCGTGCGGCGCTTCACCCGCGTTTGGTGGAGGCTCGCCAGCACTCGTGCCCGTGTGAAGTTGCCACCAGGACTCGCTTCGGCTGCCTCGTCGCGTAGCGCCTGGGTAGCCTCCTTGAGCAGATCGTCGCTCATAGCTGACCTTCCTTTGCCAACATCGCGCGCAATTTCTGCTTGGCGTGGTGCAGACGCGTGCGCACCGTGCCCTCTGGAACGTCGACAATGGCGGCCACTTCGCGCGAGCTACGCTCTTCGACTTCGCACAGCACGAAGGCCACACGCTGATCGAGGGGAAGCGTGTCTAAAGCTCGCGTCAAGGCTGAGGCCAACTGCTTGCGGCGCGTGAGCGCCTCGGGATCTGACACCGCGCGTGTGGGCTCTCGCTCCATCCGATCGTGCGCGGAACGACGCCGCGTAGCGGCACGCACGTGGTGGCGGGCGTGATTGACCGCGATTGAAATCAAAAAGGTGCGCAATGAAGACTCGTAACGAAAGCTGCGAATGGCCCGCGGCAACGAAAGGAAGACCTCATGCACCAAATCTTCCGCAGCGCTGGCCTCACCCACGAGCCGCGCGGCAAAGGCTCGCACCGCAGCATGGTGCGCGTCATAAGCTTCACCCATCGCACGCGGGTCGGAAGCCATCAGACGCGGAATCAGCTCCGTTTCAACGTCAGGAGCGACGTCTTGAGGCAGAGCCGGTGACAACACGAGACTGAGCGTATTCATAGCGCATCGCCCGCGAAAACTCGCTCTGCATGGGCGCTCCGGGCAGGGATGCGAGGAATTTGACCAACGGGTACGGCCATCTTTCGACTTGGTGCCCGGTCAGCTTCACATTGTTCAAAAGTAACCGGGCGATCTAGAAATACTATTAAATACAGATGGTTAGAAGAATGCGACGCCAGCGACCGCCTCCGGGGAGATAGCCCCTCGCCCTCCCCCCTGAACCACGTGCTTGAGCCTTGCACCGACGAGCAGATCAGCGGTCTCCCCCAAGCGCAGCCCAGCTTGCAGCTGATAGTAGAAGGCGCTGTACGCCTGCTGCGCTGTGGCCTTCCGTGTGTCCCAAACTTCCGCGTAGTGAACGCCGGGTTCGAGGAAGAACTGCCCGCTCGGAAGGTGGGCACCAAAGCCGCCTTCGATGCTCAATTCTTGATTGCTGCGCAGGCCCGCGCCAAGTTGCGAGTAGCTGTAGCCTGTGACCGACTTCATCCCTGCATGTGCTGCCCCATCGCTGCTAGCCCAGAGCAGAGGTTGAAGGCGACCATTGCCCGCATAGTTGATAACGCCAACCGCGGCCCCATGGAGCTCCGACGAAATGTTGACGAGCCCTATCTGCACGCCATCCACGCGTGAATGGAGATTCACTGTAGAGATTGAAACACCACGCACGCGCTGGCCAACATTAGACAAGCCCGACACCTCGAATCCCTCAAAATCTCCCACAATATTCGCTCCGCCGCTGACCAACACACCCTGATAACCAGCAGCGTAAATCCCAACTCCTGAAGCCGCGAAGCCCAAACTCGGCTGCTTCAGCACCAAGACCAGACCGCTTGCGGCCACACCTTGATTCGAATCCGCAATCGCCACCAGGCCAGTAGCGATAGCTCCAATCGTAGGGCCACTCACAACGCCCACCCCACCGAGTAGAACGCCGCGAGCCGCGCCACGCTGGAGCGAGACCACACCCGCGACTTCTACACCCACCAAAGGCCCTTCGCTCTGGGCGACAAGAGCGCTTCCGAGCACCCCACGCACGCTTCCTTGCGCACGCGCGTACCCCACACCAAACCCCACACCCTCCAGCTCACTGCGCAACCGGAGCGCGCCAACTGCGAGCCCAGCGCCACGGAGTGCACCGACGTCCGCATAGGCCAGCGCTAGCTCCAAACTGAGCTCGCGCTCTGGACTATCCGGCACCAGCGACCAGGGTGTGGCAAGTGCGAGATCAAAGCCATATTTGGCTCGAGGTAGCAAGTGAACGGTCTCCGGTGCAGCCTCATCTCGGGGCGACCTGCTCGGGCTGGAGGCTAACGCTTGGACGGGTGCTTTAGGTTTACGATTCGATTTCGACTTCGCTTGGCGACCTGGCGGTTGGTTCGGTGGTGACTGTGTTGGCGTAGAAGGCGAGGACTGTGCCGGAACTGGTGTAGCTTGATCGACGAGTGCTGCTTCCGTTCCGGTCGTGCTGCGGCGAGCGCGAAGCTCTGCCAACAACTCTGAGGATTCGTCACGCACCAGGTTCCCAGTGACCCACGCGATGATCTCCAACGAACGCCGTGCGTTCGATGGCAGATCAAGGGATCGCGTCAGCAGCTCTCCGCTCGAAGACGTATAACTCACTGAAACTCGCGTTTGAGATTCTAAGATGATCCGGACACTCGCCTCCCCCGCGTCGCCCGCGATCACCACGTCGCGGCTCAATTCACGCTCCAGCTCCGTTCTGAGGCGCGACAAATTAAGCTGGCCCGCCTGCACGGCTACCCAGACCTTGAGCGACGGCAGATTTGGAGGGACGGCGACTCCGGGGGTCCCCGTCGGCGCGACAGGGAGCGTCGTGGCCGGGGTAACTCGTGCTGTGTTCTCAGCCGCAATTAGCGGCGCTGCCAGCACCGAGGACATGAGCACGAGCGTGACTTGGAAAGCAATTGCTGGAAATCGAAGGGCCATCATGGCTGAACCTTGAAGTGGCAGGTGTAGCGGATCTCGGTGGCAACGGAACGCCCTGAGCGATCTTTTGGCGGAGACCAGCGCGAACCGACCAACGTACGAGAACAAGCTGAACCAAACCCAAGGCCACTCTCATCGAGCAGCGCCACACGCCGCACGACACCATCGGGATCGATACGCGCTCGAACCTTCGCTGTGCCGCCGAGACCACGGCGACGCGCTTCACCTGGGTAATTCCGCTCCAGGGCCGAGCCGAGCGCTGGCGGCGAAGGTCGTGTCGAAAGATCCGACGCAGCAACCAACTGGGGTTGCAGAAAAGCTGGAGGCACACGGCGCACAGGGAATGGCGTCGCGGTGGGCCCATCCCAAGCTGGTTGAGCTTCGGGGGTGAGTGCGCCACTAGTTCCGAGAGGCATCGAGAACGCATTGTCGTTTCCGGTTGCCGTCAAAGTGACACCTGTTGCCGGGATAGCCACTAGCGGCGGCTCCGCTTCAGGCCGAAACACAGGCTCGCTCGGTAGTGTAGTGATCGGCTTCAAGTTTCGTGCTTTGGGCACCTGTGGTTGCGTTTCCGGTTTCTGGAGCTCCTTAGGCGGCTCCGCTGGCGATGCTTTCTCAACTACCTCGAAAGACAGCTCCGTCTTCCGGTGCGCGGGGGGCGAGGAAACGGACGCCATGCCCAACGAAGCGTAAGCCAAGCCGTGCAAAAAGAAGCTCAATATCGCGGCCAGGGGCCAAAGGTTGCGCTGAGAGAGCATGGCTCAATTCCGTTCTAAGTCGTCCGCGTCGATGTTGATCGCGAAACGCTCCACGTGTTCTTGCCGCAGGACATCGATCACGTGAACCGCTTGGCGGTGCGGCACGGCGCCATCTGCCGCGATGACGGCCCGCAAGTCAGCGTTGTTGCGACGTGCACGAATCAGCCGTTCCCGTAACCGAGCTTCACCCATCAGCTCTCCATCGACATAGAGCAAGCCTTGTGCAGTGAGGCTGACAGTGATGGGCGGTGTCTGAGCTTCGCCCGTTTTGCCGCGAGGGAGATCGACCGGAATCGCTTTCGAGGCCAGGTAGCTGGCGGTGACCATCAGCACCACGAGCAGCACGAGCACCACGTCGACTAAGGGGGTGACGTTGATGTCAGAGATCGTTTCTTCGGAGCCAGATAATGCGCGCATGGTGCCTCATTCCGGAGCAGCAGAAGCTTTGGGGGCCTTCATGAACGCCAATATCTCATGGGCTAGCGCCGTAGCGTGTCCCACGCGTGCGCGAATCAAGCGCTGAAAGAGATTGAAAGCGGCCACTGCCGGCAGAGCCACCAAAAGGCCAATGGCCGTTGAAATCAGTGCCTCTCCGATCTCCGACATCAACCCCACGGAGACTTGACCGGCAGCGTGCGACAGCTCGCGAAAGGCGCGCACAATACCGATCACAGTGCCCAACAAGCCAATGAACGGAGCATTATTGCCCAACGTGCCGAGCAACGCCAGGTTTCTTTCCATGGTCAACCGGCAAAGCTCCGATTCACCCTGCATCCGTTCCTCGGCACTCGCGGCACCCTCCGCCTGCAACCCTGCCGCAGCGACCCGTGCTTCGAAGCTGGGTGATTCCTCCAGGCGCTTGAGTGCTTGCGGAAGGTCCCCCAAATTCAACAGACGACGCAGCTCCAAACGAAGCTTCCCGGCATCATCACGTGAACTCAGAAAGACCACCGCGCGCTCAATCACGACAGCAATCGCCAACAGCGAAAACGCAACCAGCACCCACACCACCCAACGCGCCCCAAACTCTGAAAGCTGCAACAAGCGACCCACGATATCCATAAAGCTTCTCTCCTATCTTCAAGCGACGGGCAAGACCCGGCAATTACGGCAAACAAGTCAACATCACGACGATGATTCAGCGCAGCACGCACACGTTCCGCTCAGTAAAATCACTCCCACCCCGCAGATCGCGAACCACATACCAAAACCGCACCAACCGGTTGGCTTCAGGGCTCGGCGCAGTCCAGTCAACAGTACGAACGAGACGGGTGTCCTCGGGAGCCAACACGTCAAACGCGCGTTCAAGTGTACCGTCGGTGACAAAGTGCGAGATTTGCAGCGTTTCTTTGCCGCCACCTTCTGTTTCAGGTAACGCGTCGCGATCTTGCTCGAACAGCGTCAGTGCCAGTTGGTGTTTGGAGCTGGCGCTGACTTCGGGAAACCCAAGGCCCGCGCAGTCGCCATCTAACGGGGTGGAGGCTGGCCACGCCGTACCATCTAGCATGAGAGACTCTGCCGTCAGTGTTGGATTCAGATTCACGTCCAAAGGCCGAGCGAGCTCAAATTCGAGCGTAACGCGCGTGCCTTGAAGTTCGTTCTCGCATCCCTTGCCGCCCGCCAAGGGCGCTGCTCCCGGGCAGACAATTCCGCTCAAGAGCAGACGCCGCATCGTGTCCACGGAATTGGGGACCACGAACTCTAGGCTCGGCTGGCGCATCACCCCTGGCGGCTGTTCGGACACGGAAAACGGCTCGCCCAGGCACTCGGGCGCGCCGCTCGCACCATTGCTGCTGCACACCTGAAGCGCGAAACCCAACGCAGAATTAAGCTGTGGTGACGCAACCAACAGCGAAGCGCGCGCCTTTTCGCCTGGCAATGGCGCCTGCCGCCCAGGCTCACCGTCGACCTCGATCCGCGCTCCGAGCACGCGCACTCCTTGAATCAACTCCACTGCCGACAGTGGCTCATCACAACCCGAAAGTGCGCCAAAAGCCAGTAGTAGGCCAGCAAGCCCTAAACCATTTGTTCTCACAGATCACCTCGCAATCCCAGATTTGGAAACAACGGAAGCCCAGTGACGGCTTCCTTCTTCGAGTAATCAAAATTGTAGCGATAGCCTTCTGGATTCTTGGCGTTGTAGGCATTTTGCAAATCGAGATACAGCGCGAGCCGGGCTTCGCCGAACGTCCAGGCCTTCTCCACACGAAGATCGAGTTGGTGGAAGAGCGGATCCCTCCCGCTATTCACACGAGTATACTCGGGCACATAGACGCCGCTGCGCGCGTCGTAGGTGGCGCCGACAACGGGCGTATTCGGATTGCCGCTCACCACACGCAAACGCAGCCCCACGTCCCAACCCCGGCCTAGCCCTTGGCTCGCGGCGAGCGTTAAAACATGTGTTTGGTCAGTGTCAAATAGGCGCCAAACCTCACCTGGTACGCGACGCTCACTGCGCGACAGAGTGTATGCCACGTAGCCCAATCCTTGACCTGCCCAATGCGCCTCAGTCGATAGCTCAGCACCGTAAATTCGGCCTTGCCCAGCGTTCTCAAAGTGAGGAGCCTGACCATCTGCTGTGCCAACGACAACCGCTGTTTGGCGCTTGAAGAAAGCCTCCGCTCCCATCTGGATCTGATCGCCTAGCTTCTGTTCCGCGCCTCCGCTCACCTGCAACGTGTGGTACGGATCGATGTGCGGGTTCCCGATTTCCGAAAGTGACTGATAAAATTCCGGAGCCTGGGTGAAGTAGCCAACACCGGCCTTGAATGCCGTCGCCGGATTCAACTCATAGCGAGCAGAGAGGCGCGGATCGAGCGTCCACTGCTTCACGTCACCCAAGTAATCGAGGCGCACCCCTGGGGTGAGCAGCAAGGCTTCGGTAGGACGCACACCGAGCTCAACGTAGGCTGCGGGGCGGATCAGGTTGATCGGTCGGCTCTTTACTGACACGCTACGTTGGGCGGCGAGTGGATCATTGTCCCGAGGATTGCCCTCTGCCGAGCCCGGCTGCGGACCACGATAGCTACCCGAAAGCGCCTGCGCGAATGCATCCACACCCGACGTGAGTCTGAGCGCGTGGTTGAACTCAAAACTGCCCTCAGCCCGACTGTGAAATTCGTAGCCGCCGAAGATTTGACTTAATCCGCCGATGTGCTTTGCGGCATCGATACGTGCGAAGTTGAAGGAGACCGTACCGGAGGCGCCGTTGTCAGCGCGACTCGAAAGCTCAGCGCCCAGCCGGTGAAACTCGACCTCGCCGCTGATGCTCCCGGCCAAAGCCGGATCGTCCTGATTCGGATTGGCAAAGAAGAGCCTCAGAGAATCGCGACTACCGTAACCGAGCACACGCAGCCGCGTGTTCTCAGTTGGGCGATAGGTGGCGATGGTTTGGTAGTCGTAGTAGACGGGCGCCGCCACGACATTGTAGGCATCTTTCGGCACTAATTTGTCGAAAACGAGATCGATATTGCTACGCCGCACAGCTGCCGCCACAGCCAATTTCTTGCTTGCGGGAGCTTCAACATACAGGGAGCTATCGATGAAATTCAGATCGAGTCCGCCGTGCAACCTATCGGTCGCCGGATCGCGCAAGGTAACTTCCACCACCCCGCCCCCGACACGCCCATAGCGCGCCGAGAAATTCCCCGGATACACGTCTAGCTTCTCAACCATGCGCGAGCTGATGAAGCTCGTGAGTCCACCAAAATGATACAAAAACGGTACGGGAGAGCCATCCAGGAAGGTTTGGCTTTCAAGTGCAGAGGCGCCACGCAAGATCGGGTCCGCTTGTCCGTTCCGGGCTCGCGCCACACCCGGCATCAGCTCCACGGCTCGCAACGCGTCACCGCGCGTACCGGGGACTCGAAGAAGCGCACTCTGAGTCAGAGTGTGTCGAGTGACTTCTCGTGGCGGAGCGTCGACTTGAGCGGTGGATTCAAACTCCAGCTCGGGGTCCACGGTGTCGGACACGGCTGCAGTGTCGGGCGTGTCTGCTGCGTGGGGTGCGCCTGCAGTGTCGGGCGTGTCTGCTGCGTCAGGCGCGTCTGCTGCATTCGCACCATCGGACGCCTGTGCGTCGCGTGGGGGAGAAACCGAGGCCGCTCCCGCGGCACTTCGGGCGAACGAAGTGGCGACGAGTAGAGCTGTCCATGAAAAGCCTGTAAGGACCGAAATAGTGCGCACGCAAAGCTCCATTGCCTGGCGCGACGCACCAGGGATCAAGCCCAGGATGCGGCTATTTCAGCACAATCCGGGCGTTGGGAAGCGAGACCATTCACGCTTCAAACCTCCGTGCCCGGTGCCCCAGAAAGTGTTCAAAGAAACTGCGTGGTGGGGGCAGTGTATGCCCCCCCACTCAATCGAGCCTCAACCTGCGAGCTTGGCGTTGAGAACGAACTCAGGAATAGCTGCCAGCGCTTTCGAGATCGGGCAATTGGCCTTCGCGAAGGCTACTTTCTCGTTGAAGGTTTCCAGATCAACACCGGGCACCACTGCGATCGTTGAAAGCTCGATCTTGGTGATGGCTGGCCCTTCACCGAGATGCACGGTGGCTTGCGTGTCGATCGTTGTGGGCGGATGGCCAGCCTTGGTGAGCTGGGCTGCCAAGAACATCGAGAAGCAGCCGGCGTGCGCCGCTCCAATGAGCTCTTCCGGGTTCGTACCCTGCGAGCCACCTTCGAAACGCGACACAAACGTGAAGGGCGCCTGGAAGGCTCCATTGCCACCGGCGACACTGCCTGAACCCTCCTTGAGGGTGCCTTTCCACTGCGCGGATGCTTTTGAAACTGACATTTGAATTTGTCTCCTCTGGGTTGCGTTACGTACCGTTACCTGGCTGATGTAGCGTAGGCGTCACTCCGCGACAACTGCTCAGCTGGCAGAACTGCCCTGCGTGAACTGGAGAGGCTGCTTCGGAAACGCTACTTTGCGGAGCACCAGATCTTGCACCGTATCGCGCAGAGTTTCTCCCGGTTCGCGCGCCGCCCATTCCAACTCACGCTCAGCCTTCTTCGCGCTGCAATACCAGTAATATTGACCCATTTCGACGCTTTCTTCAGAAACGGAAGGCTCTCCGCCCAGCTTGCGCAGGGCGTTGCTGTAAAGCCTATTGAGCCCGATTGCGAGCGGACGAGAACGCGGCAGAAAGAGGCGTGGCCCCTTGACCCCGGTCAATCGCTCTAAGCGTTGAAAGAAAGCTGCGATGGTGAGATTCTTGGCGTTCAAAATATAGCGTTCGCCGGCACGCCCGCGTTCAAAGGCTGCGAGCATGCCCAGCGCCGCATCGCGAACATCCACGAAAGCGATGCCGCCCCGTGGCACCGCAAGTATCGATTGCTCTAAGAATTGACGCACGTCGCGCGTGGAAGACTCCCGGAGATCCCCCGGGCCGAGGAGCAAGCTCGGATTCACCACCACCACCTCGAAATCGGGCGGGGAATTGGCCTCCAAAGCCGCATGCTCCGCATACAGCTTGCTCCGATAGTAGGGCCAACTGGCGAGCAATTCGAGCGGCGCCTGATCGTGTTCGTCGAACACACGATCGGGATCTTTGCCCACCGCTAGCGTACCGCTCGTGCTGGCGACGACGACGCGCCGAACCCCGGCTTGCTTTAGACCCTTGAGTGCCGAGCGTGTGGCGGTGACGTGAGCCTTGTGCAACTCCTCCCCGGCATCTTTGGCGCGATTCACCTTCCCGGTGACCAAGAAGGCGCCATCGCAACCGCGAGCACTCTGCGCTACGGCCTCGCTGTCCAAAACATCGAGCGGCGTGATGTCGAATCCGGCAGAGATGCCACCATTCCTGGAGACCGCCACGATATCGTCTCCACGCTCGATCAAAGCTCTGAGCAGGTGTGAGCCAAGAAAACCCGTGGCCCCCCCAACCCAAAACCGCTGCCTTCCTGGCTGAGTCATCCGTTTTGACTTTCTAACTTGAACAGCTTTTGGAACGTAAACAAGAGCTGGACATTATTGGACTTAACGACGCCGGACATGAACTCAGCAGGGGTCGGCGTGTAGGACTCGCGCACAATTCTGGTAAAAATCCCGGGGGAGGTCTTAAGAACGCAATCAGCCTGCCCAGAGGACTTCCCTGCTACGACTTCACAAGAGTCCGACGTCACGCGCAGGCTCCAGCGTTCCTTTTCACCCAGCGCAAAGTAATAGCTGATGGGCGCAGTCACCACACCCGGCACAAACCGCCCTTTCAATTCCGCAAAAACTTTATCCAAGCTCTGAAAACCCTGATCAAAGAGATCTGCCGAAGTGAGCTTGCGAATATCAAGCACACGGCCGCGTTCGAGCTCCTGCACGGCACGGCGGGTGAGCGCGGAAATGGTGCGAGAGGCCTCCGTGGCACTCATACCCTGCGTTAAGCGCCGCAAGTCTTCCACCGCGAGTGGCGGGCCAATGCGCACCGACAGATCGCGCCGCCGCACAAAACTGGCCCCTTTGGGCAGCGCTTCATACGTGCCACCGAGCCAGAGCGGCAGAATGTCGATAGCGTGATGCAACGACAAGTAACCAACGGCGGGCTTAAACTCGTGGATCTGGCCATCCGGCGAGCGTGTGCCTTCCGGAAAGATCAGCACCGTCTTGCCGTTTTCCAAGAGCTCGCCCGCCTGACGAAGTGCGGCTCGCAACGAACCACTCCGGTCCATCGCCACGAGATTCGTAAAATTCTCAAAGTAAGCTTTGCGCCAGCGATTGCCCTCAAAAAAGTAATCCCGCGCCGCCAACGAGACGAGATCGTCGCCGTAGCTTCCGAGCGCGTACTTGGCCAAGCCCATATCCAGATGGCTCGCGTGGTTCGCCGCTACGATCGTGTTCTTGTTGTGTGGGATGAAAGCGCGCCCCGACACCTTGGTGCTGAGGACTCGATCGTAGAATCCCATCTGTGCCCGGCCCATCCACGCCATCGCGGCCTCACGCAACACAGGCGGAATATTGAGGGGTGTCTCTGCTTCCTGTTCAACGAGTTCCGTGGTGGGGCGCGGCCGAGCACCCGCTTGTAGGAATACCCGCTCCACATCCGCGATCGTTTCACACTCGGAGAGGCGGTCCGCATCCAATGAAGTGCCCACCTTGGACTCGAGTGCGACCAGCAGCTCCAGCAGCATCAGCGAATCGAAGGCCAGATCGCCACGCAATGTTTGCCCGGGGTGAATCGATTCAACGGGCTTTCGAGCGATCAAGGCCACCGCCGAGCGCACGGCGAGCGTGGCTGTTGAAATCGGACCTTGGCTCTTGGTTCCCGGGCCATTCTGGGGCTTTGAGGCGCTCTCCGCCAAGCGGCGCACTTCGCCACGTTTCACCTTGCGCGTCGCAGTTCTCGGCAAATCTACGTCCAGCAGCGCGACCACGGAGGGCCGTGCCACATTGGGCAAAGCACTGAAGGCTCGATTCAAGGCCGCGCGTGCGCGAGCGTGACGCTCACCACGCTCAAGTGCGGGATCTGCCTCGACGACCGCGACGCAAGCCACTCGCTCAACGCGACTGCCATCTGACACGCCAACTATCGCTAGCTCCTTGATGTGCTCCACTCGGCCGAGCTGAGTCTCCACGTCGTCGGGATAGATATTCTCGCCCGCCGAAGTCACGATCGTATCTTTCGCGCGGCCAACGATGATGACGTTGCCCTTGCGGTCCAGCTTTCCGAGATCACCCGTGTGGAGCCAGCCGTCCTTGTCGATCACTTGGCTCGTGGCCTCTTGGTCAGTGTAGCCGATCATCACATTGGGGCCACGCGCTACCACCTCGCCGATCCCCTCGGGATTGGGTTCATCAATGCGGATCTCCACGCCCGGAATAGCCTTGCCGACGTGCCCCGGCTTGGTCGTCGGACCCCCAGGCGCAACCGTGAGCACCGGGGAAGCCTCGGTCAAACCGTAGCCTTCAGCCAAGTGCAACCCGAGTCCAGCAAACATCTGTTGTGTCTTCTCGGGGAGTGCCGCTCCGCCACTCACCAAGAATCTGAGGTGGCCACCCAAGCCCTGGTGGACAGGACCGAACAGCGTCCGCCCGAGATCGACACCCAAATTCTTACCCAGCGTGCGATTGAGCTCAGCGGCCACATCGAAGAAATAGGAAGCCAGACGCCCCCGCTCGAGGACCTTGGCCGAAATGCGGCGTTCCAGCATCTCCCAGAGCGCCGGCACACCCACCAGGCCCGTGATTCTGCCGGCCTTGAGTGCGTGCTCCAGGCGTTCGCCATTCAGCTCATCCAGGTAGACCACCCGCGCACCGCGCGAGAGCGGCAACAGCAAGCCACAGGTTAACTCAAACGTATGGTGCAGGGGCAACACACTTAAAATGCGATCACCCTTCGAGAGTGGAAATAGCGGGGCCAGCGAAGCCACGAGCGCCGTGAGGTTCACGTGCGAGAGCTGCACACCCTTAGGGTTGCCCGTGGTGCCGCTCGTGTAGATCAACGCAGCGACCGACTCCGGATCGATCTCGGCGCATTCTGCTTGGGGCCCAGGAGCGCATAACTCGCGTATTTCAAGCAAGCGGACCTTGCCTTCAAGGGAAGCCAGCCGGGCTACAGACTTCGCATCACCCATCAGGATCTGCGCCCCCGAGGCTTGTGCAAGATTCTCAGCGATATTCGGCTCAATCGCGGCATCGAGTGGCACCACCGTGGCCCCCAATGCGAACACGCCAAACAAGGCGATCGGCCAATTCGGATGATTCTGGGCCGCCAACAGCACGCGATCGCCAGGCTTCACACCCAGCTGCTTCAGCCTAGCAGCACAGGCTAACGACAATTGCCGCCACTCACGAAAACTGATCCGGCTCAGGCCATCGGTTTCTACTCGCTGCAGGGCAACCGCCAAATCATAACGCTCGGCAATCTCATCCAGCAGCGCCGGCAACGTCTCGTGCCGCCGCGGGGCGCGCTTGGGGCGCTTGAGGCGCTTGTCAATTTGCGGGAAGACCCATTTTTCCAGGCCGGGAATGTGGACATTCAAGAACCATTCGCGCCAATTGATCGTTTCCGGCGCCCACGGGATCAGTTCCTTTTCGGCGGCGCTGAGGCGCGCGAACGCATCCCGCGTATTCTGGCAGCGAAACGTGTAATCGTACTCGGCTGCAAACGGTACGAACACTTGCAAAATTTTCCCAACCTTGCGTTGCTGATCGGCAAATTGCTGGATCGAATTGGATGCCGGCCTCAAGAATGCCTTCAGCGGACCGAAGGCGGCTTTGTTGAGCAGCGTTGAGAGCTGCTCCGCGCCGTTCGCGATCACGTGCGGACCAAAGCGTTCGAACTCCTGGCTCGACACCACGGAGCCTTCGAAGTGGGCTTGCAAGAAGCTGAGGATGGGGCCGCCCTTGCCCGTTTCCTGGTAATAACGGCGCTTGTAGAGCCCTGTGAGCTCAATGAAGCGGCGCATGCTGCAGGGATTGGTATCGCCCGAGCCCAGCTGATACACGCGCTTGGGCTGCCCCTCCAAAAGCTCAGCCAAAGCCAGCGTTAACCCAGCGGCGACCATGTCGCAGGGGATCACATCTAGACTGTGATCGGAGCCGGGGATTTGGAGCCCGCCTTGGCGCAAAATATAGATGAGCGGCGCGCTCGTATTAACGCCCTCGTTCCAGCCTGGAAACGGATAAAAACAGGTGGATTCAACGATCGCTGGCCGCACAATCGTCCAATTCAAACCCGAGCGGGCCACGATCTGCTCACCGATCGATTTCGTGTACGTGTACGTATTCGGAAATCCCCAAAAACGGGCGCGTTCCATGCCCATTTCTGACAGCTGCCCCTCCACGAACTTTCGCTTCACACGCTGCACTTCATCCTCGAGCGCGCGGCCGCGGCCCGGCTCGCCATTTTCACGCAGATTCTTCTTGGCTTCATCTAAGAAGCGACTCTGACGAAAGGCGTCGCCCGCGCGGTGCCGTGCCTGCTCCACCACATCCAAGCACTCGGCGATCTCGCGGTCAGGATCCCAATGGATGCGATCCAGATCCGCCGCGCGCGGGAATGGAAAATCGCGCGGGTCCGTCTCGGCGATATTGCCCGTGCGATCACCAGCGACGTAACAGGTGCTCGTGTGCAACAGCGATGCTTGCCCGAGATCTCTGGCGAGCTCGACCAAATTTTGCACGCCAAAGGCGTTCACTTCGAGCCCTTCGTCGAGCGGCGGATCAAAATCCACCACGCCTGCGGCGTTCACGACGGCATCGATATTTCCCCGCAGCTCGTCGCGAATCTCAGCCGAGACTCCGCAAAAAGGCCGAACCACGTCGCCTTCTATGGCAACCACCTTTGCTTCTAAGAAGGCATCGAACTTGTTGCCATGCGCTTCCCGTAGTGGGCGCAGCACCTCGCTGGTCGCGATCTCGCTCACAAAGCGCTCGTTCGCTGATTGGCCCGCCTTCCTGCGAACCACCAAATAGATGCGATCGACCTCGGGAAATTTCGCGAGCAGGAACGACCACCAAACTTTACCGAGAAAGCCCGTTCCTCCCACCACCACCAAGCGTTTCCCTGCAAGTACGCGCCCAAGCTCCAGCGGACGCTCGGTTGCAAGCGGTGGCGCTGCCTTCAGCTTCACCGAGCTGTCTCGCTCTTCGCTCACAGAGCTCCCCCAGAGGCCCCCGGGATCGTGACATCCGCCATCACGATCGGCGGAACGTGCAGGCAAGCAACATCCAGCGTTCGCTCGACACCGCCCTTCGCGCGATAGAGCGCCTCATCCATGGTGGGAGCCGTTTCCCAACCCATCAGTTTGGGAATGTACTCATTATCAGCCCCCACGACGATCACGCGCCCCAAATGCTGCCGGCCATTTTCGCCCCAATACCACATGAAAAACGGATGTGCGGGGTGGTAAGCGTGGCCCGTGCGATACATGTGAATGTACGCCTCGTTGTTGGCGAACTTGGACTCATACTTGTGCTTGAGCTCCACGGCATCGCGAGTTTCAGGCAAGATCCGGTGAAAAAATTCGATGTAGGGGGCGTGCTGTTCATGATCGAACTTGTCAGTGCACGGGTGAGTGATGATGAGCGTACCGCCTGGCTTCACCATCGGTGCGCCGCGGTACATGTTGAACAGATAACCTTGGGCTAACACCTGCACGAGCAGCGGATTCAAGAACGCGTGCACGTTGTAGGGGCTGATGTACGGGATACCCGTCACGAGCACGTCCGCTTGGCCTTCGAAGGGCACCAGGTATTGCTCAAAGGAGCGCTCGACGGTCTTCTTGTGGACTTCTTCGGTGGCGCCCGCGAAAACACCCGTCACGCCATAAGGCGCCGGAAATCGGTCGAAAATTGCTTGGCGCGCGGGCTGGGGGAGCTTGCTCGTGGCCACCACCAGCGCCTTCTGCATCGCTCGCTCACTCGCCGAGAGGTCGTCCTCATTTTTCATGAGGAACTCAAGCGGACGGTCAAACATGCGATTGTTCACCGTGGTTTCAATGGTGAAAATCTTGAGCTTTTGGTGCGCCAAACGCCCCATGATGCTGATGTCTGAAGCGAGCTTCGAATTGCTCGGATCCATGTAGCTGTTGGAGCCGCGGATCGTGTGCGGATTGTGGTGCGGCACCAGGCTCCTATAACTGCAGAGCCCAACCGCCACCGATTTGTGCCCGCCATTCATCGGAACGAAGTTCAAGTTCACGTAGATAAGGAGATCGCTCTCCGCCGCGCGCCGGTTCAGCTCCAGCACATCTCCGTGCTCGGTCGTCCCGATCTCTACGAGATTGTCGTGGTCTTCAGCGTCGTGATTGTAGAGGCGATCGGGATAGTAGGCGTCAAAGATGCGCTTACCCACGATGTGACGGATTTCGTGACCCTTCATCCGTCGGTGAATGCCCGTGGCGATGATCATCTCCACATCGTCCACTCCGTGGTCGGAAAGCATCGCGAGCACAATCTCAAGGACGCTCTGGCGCGCATCCGGCGCACGCATCGGCGGCAGCGGCAACGAGATGTCGTCGATCGCGATCGTCACCTTCATACCGGGGGTCAAGAGCGCGTACAGCGGGTCCATCCCGAGTGGGTGATTGAGCGCGTAGCGAATGGCGGCGTTGACGTCCTTCAGCGGCTCAAGGGGCGGCTTTGGATACACACACCGCGTGCCCGCCGGCAGATCCACCTCGACCAAGCGATCGCCGGAAAATAAGACGCGCGGGGCACTATCGTGCTCAAGAGTGACGACCGAAGGATGATTCATAGGGCTTGTTTCAGGTTGAAGCTCGGCCAAGAATAAGCGCGTGCCAGAAGTGCCAGCCGCCTATCTGGATTGACGACTGCAGGGTGCCCCACCACGCTCAGCATGGGCACATCCGAATAGCTGTCGCTAAACGCGAAGCATTCATTGAGATCAAACCCGTAGTCGCGCGCGTGCTCGCGGATCAATCGCGCCTTTTCCGGGCCAGCCACCACCGGTTTCAAGATCTTTCCCGTCGCAATCCCATCCTTGATTTCCAGGCGGTTCGCGATCACCTCATCAGCCCCGAGCTCCGTTGCCATGTGGCTGATGACACAATCGAGCGCCCCAGAAACAAAGACCACGCGATTGCCGTTATCGCGGCTTTTTTTGACCAAGCTCGCGGCGAACGGATAGATCGAGGGCCGCATCACTTTTTCGTAAGCTTCTTTGCCAAGCAGCAGCAGGCGATCTTCGCTCATGCCCTGGTAAGAATTGTAGAGCAGCTCGTTGAACAGACGGCGGTCTGCCATCTCGGCCAGGATCATTCTCGGCGCACGCAAGAGCGCTCGGCCGACACGCATTGCCGTCTGCAGGGGGGTGCCCTGATTCAGCAAATAAAAAACCGTCGGATGGACCAAGTTGGTCCCCACCAGAGTGCCGTCTACGTCGAAATAACTGGCCGCCAAGGGGTCTTCTGGTCTCCCATGTTTCGTTCGGAGTCAAGCGGGCGAACCGCGCGAAGCACGTGGGTTTGGCCCCCAACGCAAAGCGCAGGCAGTTTGCTGAGGATTTCCCGCATTATCCCGCTCCGCCACGTGGTAGACGGCGGCAATGCGCTGGGTCGAAACAGAAAGTGCACTCGATGCGGCGGGAGCGGCGCTCGCGGGAGCGGAGGTCGTCTACCTGGACACCGAATTCGACTCGTCGCGAAAAGGCACGATTTTATCGCTGCTGCAGCTGAGCCGAGGCGCAGAGGTGTATGTGATCGACGCCCTCAGCTTACCCAGCCTCGGAGCGCTCGCTCGAATCCTCGGTGACCCGAACGTTTTGTGGGTGCTGCATGCGGGCTCGCAAGATGTAACGCTGGTGTGCGACACGCTGCGCATCCAGCAACGACCACGTGTGTTCGACACGCAAGTTGCCTGGTCGCTGTTGAGCGCCGAGTATTCCGTTTCGCTTCCGTACTTACTTCACAAGCTCCTCAAGGTCCGGGTTTCCAAAGGCTATCAAGCGGACGATTGGCTACGGCGCCCCTTGCCCGCGGCCCAAATCGCGTACGCCGCGGATGACGTGGAATACCTCCCCGCCCTGCACGCTACGCTTTCGCAGAGTGCGGCCACGCACGACCGCGCGGCGCTCATTCTGCAGGCGTCGGCGGAGGCGGTTTGGCCCGAAAAGCCGTTGCTCACCAAGATTGGCCTGGATTCCTTTAGGAACGCTTGGCAGCTGGATGCCAGAAGCCAAGCAGGCCTCTTGGCACTGATCGACTGGTACAACGCGCTCGAGCCGCGAGCTCGCAAGGATGTGCCCGAGAGCAAGACGCTGCTCGCCATCGCAAGCCGCATGCCGGACACGGCTGAGGATTTGGGGCGCATCAAGGGCGTGCCGCGATACTGGGTGGAGCGCCAGGGGCGCGACATCGTGGGGCGCCTCAAACGCGCCGCCGAAAGCGCCAAAGCTGAGGATTTTGTGCCGATTGAGCCACCCCCGTACGGCACCTTTGAGCAGGTGCGGCTGGATGCTTGGCTGAGCTGGGTTCGGGCGGAGCTGTGCGTCGAGCTCTGTGTGTCCCCCGAGGCGGCACTGCCACAAAAAGTGATGCGCCAGGTGCGAGACAGCATACTTTTGGGCACCGGGGCCTCAGACGGGGCCGAGGGCTTGGTGGGATGGCGTCGGGACTTGTTGCTCAAGAGCTACCTCGGGTGGTGCGAACGCCGCCCCTTTACGCTGGGCAGCTGAGCTAGGCGACCCAGGGCGAAAGCGGCGTATCGCAACTATTTACCAGACCCATTTCGGCGCACGGGTATAGACTTCCAGGGAGTGCGGCGGCGGGGCGCCCAACACTTTCATCCTCAAGCCGACCCATGAGCGAATCCGTTCCCCCCAATCCAGGCACGCTGATCGGAGCCAGCTTCAACTCCGAAGTGAGCTCGGGAGTGCGCTACTGCATTGAGCGCATGCTGGGTGAAGGCGGGATGGCCATTGCGTACCTGGCCACGCGCGAGACAGCGGCAGGCAAGACGCCCGTTGTCGTCAAGGTAGTGCGGCCCCACATCGTCCTCAGCGCGGGCGAATTGGCCACACTCGTGGTCCAAAAAGAAGCGGTGGCTCTGGGTCGCCTGAACGAGCGAGTTCCCCCAACGCCATTTGTGGTGCGCTTAGTCGATACGGGGTCGGCCCAGATCTACGGGCCCAATCGACCCAAGGTGCCGTGGTTAGCTCTCGAATATGTGCACGGCGGCGTCGAAGGCACGACGCTTGTGGATCGCATTCAATACAGCGTACAAAACACGGGGTTTGCCTTCGATTCACGCCGTGTGGCCCACCTCGCACGCTGCCTCGCTTCAGGCTTGAGCGCCATCCACGAGGTGGGGGTGATTCACCGCGACTTAACACCGCGCAACGTGCTGTGTTGCGGCTTTGGTGCCAACGAAATCTTCAAGATTTCAGATTTTGGGATTGCCCGGCCACAGGGTCTCAACGCCACCTTCGGTACCGGGGCCACTCCGGGAACTCCGGGCTACGCAGCACCTGAGCAGATTTTCCCGGACATTGGGCCAGTCGGGCCACATTCGGATGTGTTCACTCTCGCCTGCCTCCTGTACTTCGTACTGACCGGCGAAAGCTTGTTCGAGGATGCATCGCCAGTTGCTGCCCTGCTCAGCATTCGTCGCCCTGAGCGACGCAGTATTCTGGAGGGGCGTTGGCTCAACCCAGAATTGCGCGAAAATAAGGCGGCGTGCGAGAGCATCGATCGCACTCTCGCGCGCGCGTCAGCGGAAGATCCGCGGCTGCGCCCCGCCTTGGCTCAAGAATTTGCAGCCCAGCTCGTGCCCTGGCTCACGGAGCGCGCAACACCCGCTTTAGCGAGTACGCGCCTGAAAAACAGTATCTTTCGGACGCTGCCTCCGGGTGAAGTGTCGCAATGGCACTGGATTCTGAGGCATCCGGCAGGGGATGATCGCGTGGTGCGCAGCGCGGCCTGGGACGCCGACGGGCATTGTTTGGTGACCACCACCCAAGGTCCGGCATTTTGGACCGGGCAAACCTGGGTCGATCGGCTCCCGAGCGATCTGCAGTTCCCAAGTGGCATGCGTTTTACACACAGGCTCGGGCCGGGAACGTGGTTGGTTGGCGGAGAACAAGGAACGCTCGCCATCTGCGATAACCAGGGCGTTCATGATCGCGTTACCTGCCCGGATCGCACAGCCGTGTTCTCGCACGCAACCGGGCACTTTACGGATCTGCTCACGGCTGTTTGCCAGAAACCCGGTTCACCGCCAACGTTGTGGGCCATGGCCGCACGGCGCTGGATGAAGCCACTTCCGCTCAGCGGCGTGGCTTACGTTTCCACGCTACTTCCGCTCGACGAGGATCGCTGGGTGATCTGCGGGCGCTTGAATGAAGGCGGCGGATTTGCCGCGATCTACAGCCCAATGCAATGGGGCATCACCTTCTTGTTAACACCGAAAACACGTGCCTTTGTCGCGGGCTGCTCCGAGCCAGCACGTGCCGAAGCACTCGTCGTCGGCAGCGGCGGAGTGGCACTCAGAATTCATGCCGAGGAGGCACAGAGTGCTATAGCCGATGGCTGTCCGGACCTCACGGCTTCCGCAATGGACGTGCTCAATCGACAATGGGTGACCTCAATCGGGCGAATTTGGGTCCGCGATCCGAGCACTCAGTATCAATGGAAGCCCGCTTGGACCGATCTCACGCTCGGAGTGCCGTTCGTGAGCATCATGGCAGAGCCCGGAATTGTTGTGGCGATGACGGCCGATGGCGGCATCGTGGAAGGTCGCGCAGCCTGAGTGTCCTCCTTACTCCGCATTGCGCTGCACGTAGCAGGTAACGATCGCCCGGGGATCACGGCCAAGATCGCTGAGGTGATAGCCGAGGAACGCGCGCACTTGGTGAGCATTGGCCAGAGCGTGCTTCACGGCTATCTGATGATGAGCGCCATCATCGAAGCCCCCGCTGACTCAAAAGTGCAGGAAAAAATGCGCCACGCGGCAGCAGAGCTGGGGCTCCGACTCGAAACAACCGAGCTTTCGGGCCTCACCGCGGACTCCCTACCGCCCGCAGCCGGACCGAGCCTGTGCATCACGCTGCTCGGCACGCTTTCGGATGCGACATCGATCGCTGGCTTGGCTCGCTATTTGGCTGATCATCAGGTGAATATCCGCGAGGTTCGCTCGCTCAGCGAGGGGGCGTTGAGCGGCCTCGAGCTGATTGTCGATCTTCCGGCTGAAGCCTCCATGTCCGAATCGCTGGCTCAATTGCGCGGCGGCCTCTTGCGCCTCGGCATGAGTCTTTCCGCGGATCTCGCCGTGCAGAAAGACGACGTATTCCGGCGCAACCGGCGGCTGGTGTGCATGGACGTAGATTCCACGTTCGTAAAGGGTGAGTGCATTGATGAGCTCGCTGAGCTCGTCGGGTGCAAAGCTCAGGTTGCAGAAATCACTGCCCGAGCCATGCGCGGTGAGCTCGATTTTCGCGCTTCCTTGGCCGAACGCGTGCGGCTTCTGAAGGGGTTGCCGCTCGAGAAAGCACAGGCTCTCACCAGTCGGCTTGAGCTCACCCCAGGCGCCCTCAATTTCGTCGAAAAGCTCAAGGGCTTGGGCTTTCAGGTGGGCTTGGTGAGCGGAGGCTTCACGTTTTTCGTCGACGACTTAAAACGCCGCTTTGGCCTTGATTTTGCGTTTGCGAACGAGCTCGAAGTCGAAAACGGAAAGCTCACCGGTGGCCTGATCGGCACGATTGTGGATGCAGAGCGCAAGGCAGAAGTATTAAAAGAGATGGCTCAAGCGCACAACCTTCGCCTTGAGCAAACCGTCGCCGTGGGTGACGGTGCGAACGATATTCTTATGTTGCAAACGGCAGGGCTTGGCATCGCCTTCCGCGCGAAACCCAAGCTCCAAACACTCGCACACATGAGCCTGAATCATCACGAACGCTTGGACACGTTGCTCTATTTGATGGGCTTCAACGCCCGCGAGCTGCGCAGCCTGGCGTCGTAGGGTGGGGCTGCCGCTCGAGATTAGGGTTCTCCCTAATTCGTCGACAAATTGTGCCAAACGCCGCCACTTTCAGGGTACACTGCGCTGCTGATACGAGGGCCGCGTGTGCTACCTTCCTAGAATGTTGAAAAGCTGGCGCGCTTTTAGTGTGTTTGGGGCTCCACGCCGCGAGTCCCGCATGGCCGGGATTGCTAGAGCCGTTAGCTTGGAGATATTGATGCTTAGAGCCGGCGTATAACCGTGGGGCAAGCAGCCTACCCATGATCTCAACTCCCCCACTCCGCGCCTCTGCACTAGGACTCAGTCTTGGTGCAGCCTGTCTGCTGCTAGCGAGCCAAAGCCCCGCATTCTGCCGGACGCGCACGTGCGACCCTACAGAGTCGTCGATGTGCGCACCGGATGAGGATGGTTGCGTCACACGCGGCGAGTTGTTGCATTGGGCGAACGGTTGCGTTTCGTTCAGTGTGAATCAGGTGGGCTCACCCCTGCGCAAGATATCCTTCGACATTGCTGACAATCTTATTACGGACGCTTTCAGCAAATGGCTGGCCGCAGATTGCGGCGGCGGCAAACGTCCGGTGTTGTCAGTCCAAAATTTTGGTTCGACCGCATGCGGTGAGCGCGTCTACAATGCGGAAGGGCCCAATTCCAACGAGTGGATGTTTATTGACTCTGAGTGGATGCACCTAAGTGACGCACACACGCTCGCGCTCACTACAATGACTTTCGATCGCAACACTGGCGAAATTTTTGACGCGGACGTGGAAATCAACTCCGCCAACAGCCTCATCACCCCCGATGATACCAACATCGGGGCCGATCTAGAATCGATCGTGACGCACGAGGCTGGACACTTCTTGGGTCTCGCCCATTCGGCGAACGAGAACGCGACGATGTTTGCGCGCTATTTACCCGGGGATCCCTTCATGCGCGACCTTGACCCGGACGATGTACTCGCTATCTGTGCGGCTTATCCCGCGGATCGCCCTGTTGCCAAGCCCAGCTGTGAGCCCAGAGGTGGCTTTACCAAGCAGTGCTCGGAAGAACTGAGTACAGGGGGCTGCGGTTGTCATGTCGCCAGCCCCGAAGTCAAAGGCGTGCCCTCTCAGCGCCAAAGCCTGCCACTCACCACTTCAGGCTTCTTGCTGATTGGCGCAGCATTCGTGCTCTGGGTTCGCCGTCAGCGCCGGAACTTTCCCTCGGCTGATTCCAACCCATGACCATGAACGCCCCTTCTGTTCCGCCCAAAATTGCAGATCCAGAAGTTTCTAGGTGCCTAAGCGGACTTCAAATCCCAGAACATCAATTTTTTCACTTCCGCGGAGCCGCCCTCTGCAAAAAAAGTAACCTGCGTATCGTCCGCGCTTCCGGCATAAACGCGGCTGGAAAGGCAATGGCGGTCATTGATGAAAATTTCTACCACCGAGTGATCCAGGTAAGCGTGAATCAACAGGGGCGCGCCGGGCTGCAGCGTTTTCACTGGGCCGCTGTCCAGATTGGACTTGATCAACGTTCGCATGGAGAAGTATTCGATTCCAGCAGTTTTCTTGTCTAGGTCCAGTGCGAACCGTGCACCGACGTCGCCGTTCTCGGATGCCAGGAAATTAAAGCCCACGGCAAGCGCGGAGCCCGGATCGGTTTCCAGTTCGAGCTCCCAATGCTGGCCTGAGATGTTTGGTTTGGATTGGAGTTGATGATTCATCAGCGTAAACGGAGGGATCTCACGCTCGTTTTCTCGAAGGGATTTTATTTCTTCCACGACTCGCATGCCCAGTGCGCCGTCGGTGTGCCGGAACAATTCGCGAGGGTAGGTGAGACATCCCGACCAGCCCGCTATCTTTTGCGCAGCCACATCACGCTGTTCTCTCATCCAGCCCCAAATCAAAAGCCGCTCCTTGGGATCCACCAAGGAATTGGGCGCATAATACGCCTCGCCCAAATCCAACAAGTCCTGCCGTTCTTCGGTGAATTTGAACTCTTTGTACGAGCCTTCCAAGTAAACCACCTTTCCGAAGGGCGAGATCACCAGCAGATGCTTTTTTCCAACTTTGAAAAAATTGGGACACTCCCATATTTCGCCGTTCACAAGCGAGTTTCCGACGCAGAGTGGTCCGATGTATTCCCACACCTTGAGGTCAGATGAGCGGTAGACGAGCGCGGTGCCGCCGATATTCTTGTAGCCTGAACCAATCACCATCGTCCAAGCTCCCTCTTCCCGCCAGACGTAGGGATCACGAAAGCCGGTGAGCTGCGATTTTTCTGGTGCTGCGGGCGATTCTGGGATGATGGGATTCTCGCCAACTTTCTCCCAGGTTTGCAGGTTGTCTTTACTGACCGCCATGCATTGCGTTTCAGGCTGTGTGCCCGTGTACAAAATGTGTGGAAGGCCGTTGTGGATCACGCAACACCCACTGTACACGCCATCTTTGTCGTAGGGTTGGTCTGGCGCAAGCGCGATGGGCTCATGCATCCAATGAACAAGATCAGCGCTCGAAGCATGACCCCAGTGCATGCTGCCCCAGAACGCGCCATTTGGATTGTACTGATAAAACATGTGATAACGGCCGTCGAAGAAGCACGGACCGTTGGGGTCGTTCATCCAATTGGTCTCGGGCAGGAAATGAGATTGAGGCCGATGATGGTCCATGTTCAAGATTCTTTCACTTTTCGAGTTTCGGTTTAAACGCTCGATGCGCTGACCATGATTCCAGCGCCACAAAGCACAATGCCAAAGCCCAAGGTCATTGTTTTGAGCACTAAAAGCCAGCCGGGCAGCTTGCCGTCTCGCCTATTCGGTCAGCTCCAAACGCCGCGGCGGCACCGCACGCCATTCGTCTGTGACGGCTTGGCTTCCTGTTACTGCCAGCGACACGACTTGACTCTGTCTAAAGGTCCGAGCCCTAGCAGCTCACCTGTCTTCCAACCTGCGAGAAACGCCGCCAAGCCCGTGTCCAAAAAATAGAGCTTCGGGCTCTTGATAAGCCGTTTTGAACGATTTAGGTGATCGGGGTGAACGAGTTTCAAGACCGTCTTCAAGGACGCTGAGCCAACTCTTGACGGTAGGTGCTGAAACGCCTGCGTCCCGTGCAAGATCGTCGAAGACCTCTTCGGCTCAGCTCCTTGAATGCCGGCGGCTCAGCTTCGTGTAGAAGTGCACGGCGTAGCGCAGCGACTCGAGCGCAAATGGCTTGGCCAGCAGCATGCTATTGAGCAACCCCGCTTCTCTCCTGACCGTTTCATCCGGGAAAGCTGTCACCATGATCACGGGTGTGGCACAACCAACGATCCGCAAGCGACTGAGCACTTCGAGCCCAGATGCGCCCGGCATACGAAGGTCGGTGACGATAATGTCAAAAGCTTCGTCCGGGAATTCAGCAAAACTCTCTCTTTGCAGGACCTGGATCATTTCGTCCCCGGATTTGGCTTGCGTGACGCTAAAGCCATCCATTTCAAGGAGCCCCACCACCAACTCTCGCATCTGAGTATCATCGTCCGCCACCAACGCACGGTAGCCCGCAGAAAGCGGGGGGATGGTGTCCGCCTCATCAACAGATTCATCGGGATGGGTCATTTTAGACCTCCATCTTCGAGCATGTCAGCACCACTAGAATCTGTGCACGCTCGGCACCAGGATAACCTGATGCGAACGTCGGAGCAGTTTTGGCAAGTAACCGTCGGCATTGTTTATCCCTTCGTCCCCCACCTCGAAGCATCCGCCGTGCCAAGCCGTTTTCAAGGAGCATTTGGGCAATCGGGTAACCTGCGACGACCTATGCCACGCTGCAATTTGCACCCCGTTGCATATCGCGCACGCCCCGTTCGGGTTTTGCTCTAGCGGCGCTCGCGTCAGCGTCGCACGAATTTCGCGCCGCCGAAGCGAAACGCCAGCGAGTTCGGATGCGCGAAGCGCTCCGTCAACCAGCAGGCTTGGGGCTGGGCGGCCCTTTCGGTCGAGCCTAGCGAGACCAAGCTCTGGGTGATCTGGCTCCGGGTAATGCTCAACAGCCAGGGCGGTTGCAGCATTTTTCTGGTTTCTACAATGTGCACGAGCTGGAAAACCTTCAGCGATACGGGGAACGGCTACGCAACCTACCCTGCGTTCCTCTACGTCATTCGCGGCGGTAATTGAGCAGGGATCTTGCGGTCCCATTCGAAGCCGGAAGCTGGTGATGTATTTTGCAGACGGTAGAATTCCCGACGCCCATCCCGGCGCGGCGCCATCGCGCAATTTGGCATGCTGTTGCTTCAGGCCGATGGCAGTTCGATTGTCTTAGTTTGCGATGCGCTGGCCGTTTGGTGCTTGAGACGCGCGTCATCACACAAAAAGCGGATCCACGATACAAGATGGTGAGTGACAGGCGCTGATTGGTACCGATAGAATGCAAGCGAATGTTGTGGGCGCGTTGATGTGGTTCAACGTTCTCCACAGGCTTTATTTTTTTCGGAGAATACAAATGATATCCTCAGCACGGCCTTTCCGTACGTCCTTGCCCAAAGTTATTTTCCCGTTTGCCTTGGTTCTACAAGGGGCTGCTGGGTTGCTCTCCATCTCGTCCGTGGGCTGCTCAGCGAGCAAGGCGTCCGCGGAAGTCGACGGAGGCGGAGGCGCTCCCGGCGGAGGCGAACAGTCAGGCCTCCTGCTCTGGCTCAAGTTGGACGAAGCGAGCACCAACGGCGCGCCTGCCGATGCTTCCGGAATGATGAACATGGCAACGTACGGCGTCGCAAAGCCCCTCGTGGCCAGCTCAGTGCCGGCCGCAATCAAGGGCTTCTCCAACGCAGCACTGAAGTTTGACGGATTGGCCACGGTTGAGATCCCAGCTACTCCAGCGATGACGTGGCCGGACGACGCCAGCAGCTTCACGATTTCGGCGTGGGCCAACCCGGAGTCGCTCCCCGCAACCGTGGAAAAATGGGGCTCGCTCATCGCAAACAATCCAGGCGGCACTGGAAACCAAGGTTACTGCGGCATCGCGATCGCTCCGGATGAGAAGTGGTCTTTTGAATCGAACGGGCAGGACACTGCGACTGGGGGTATTCCCGTGCGCGGAGCCGCGGTGGTGCTAGGCGCCTGGCAGCACATTGCCATTGTTCAAAACGGGGCAGCCAACACCCAGACCATCTACGTGAACGGTGTGGCGGGCCCCGCACAGATGCGTGGGTCGTCTCCGTGCAACAGCACCGCTTCATTTTCGATCGGCTTCAAAGATGGCGATGGATTCGTAGGCATGGTTGACGACGTTCGCATCTATGGCGATCCGCTGACGGAGCCCCAGGTGAAGGAGCTTGCCGCGGGCAAGCAGACGATCACGCCAACACCCTGAGCTTAAGGAGGGAGTGCTTCTGTCGGCGGTCGGACCGGACGCGGGGGCGTTCCGGGCTCTGGCGCTTCGCAACCCGGGTGTGCCTTAACTTTGCCCAGCGGGTACCCGCGAATTCGATGGCTGGTGAGGGTGGGACAGCGCGATCCATGCCCCGGCGACTCCGGCCAAGAGTAGGAGTGCATTCGTCACGGTGAACACCCAGTTTCCGAGCAGCGCGCTGTAGACGGTGAAGCCAAGGGATGCGGCAGTTTGTCCGATAAACAACCATTTGGTCACACCGGCTTTAGCTGGATCTCGCCATTGTTTTCGGACCTGTGCCAAAATTGTTGCGAGAAGAATGAGCGAACTGAGCCAGCCAATGGCGTCGACCATCTTCTGCTTGGAGCAAGCAACGTGCCGTTCTAACGAGCTCCTGGGCCGGTGGGCACGTGCGTTGCAAGGTGGGCTGTCGAAGGTGTGAGCCAAAAGGAGATTCTATGAAAAGCAAGTCGATGATGATGGGAGTGATGGGGGTTGCCATTGGGAGCGCCGCCATCATGCTCGCGTACGCGGCAAGGCGAGTTTCTGATGGATCAGAGAGGGTGACTATTCCTGCTCCACCCTCCTGGGCGAAAGGCTATGAGCTCTACGATGGGCCGTTTGAGTTCGAGGCCGATACAGGTATCTGGGAGACTCAAACGGAATGGACTGATCCAGATTGGCCCAGGCCTGGCTCCAGGAGCATTTGAGATCAGGTGGAACAGCTCGCGGGCACAGAAGTTGCTCAGCATGTGCCTAGCGACAGGGATCACTGTCACTCACTCGCAACCATTCAACGATTACCTGAAGTGAGGAGAGACTCATGAACAATGCAAGTCGACGAAGCGAAGGCGTGGCTGAAAAGCTGGGCGGGAAAGTCAAAGGCGCCGTGGGAAAGCTCATTGGCAATGAGCAGATGCAAGCCGAAGGCAAAGTAAAAGAAACGAAGGGTGCAGCCAAAGAGCAGGCGGCAAAGTCAGCCGAACGCACCAAAGGCAAGGTGGAAGAGTTCTCTGGCGCCATCAAGAATCGCGTCGGCGCGGTGATAGACAACGAGCAAATGCAGGCTGAAGGTAAGCTCAAAGAGGTAAAAGGCGAAGCGCGCCAAAAGGCCAATCGATAGTATCTGGTGCGCGCTTCGTGTGAGGGTTGGGCCGCGCGCACTTCATAGGAGCTAGAGGCTTGCGGAGAAAGTGTCGCAAGCTTCTAGCTTCCCGCTCTCGAGGCCTCGCGGGCGCGTTACACATGCGCCCCGGTGGGGCATTTTTGTGTCCCGCCTTATGCCTTCAGCTTGGCGCGTTTGTCTCGCGCCGGTTCATCCACTGTGCTTGACTCGGCAATTCAATGATCACCTCGGATACACCTCTGTTTGTTGTCTGCAATCGGGCTTCAGGCTCAGGCGACACGGATGAAGCACTCGCACAGATAGAGGGCGTGCTAGCCGCCGCTGGGCGCGAGCATGAGTTTTTTCTCGTTGAGGATCCGAAAGAATTGCCGACTATCGCTCGACGCGCCGAGGAGGCGGCAACCGCTCGCGGAGGAGCTGTGGTGGCGGCGGGGGGAGATGGCACTATCAACACGGTTGCTCAGGCTACGCTTCTGGAAGGGCGGCCCTTCGGGATCATTCCGCAGGGCACTTTCAACTATTCGAGTCGCACCCACGGGATCCCCTCCGATGTTCGGGGAGCCACCGAAGCATTGCTCTCAGCTCGCATTAAGCCGATTCAGGTGGGGGAGGTGAACGATCGGATTTTTCTGGTCAACGCAGGCCTAGGGCTCTATCCCAGGATCCTTGAAGACCGAGAAAGGTTCAAAGCTCAGTACGGTCGGTACCAAGCCGTCGCCATCTGGGCGGGGCTCACGACGCTGGCCCATTGGCGCCACCAGCTGGCGCTCGAGATCGTGCACGATCATCAGAGGGAGATCGTGCACACGCCGACGTTGTTCATCGGCAACAATCCTCTGCAGCTGGAGCAAGTTGGATTGCCTGAGGCCGAAGCGGTGCAACACCGACGCTTGGCGGCTGTGATGGTTGCGCCGGTGAGTCCTTTCGGGATGCTCGGTCTGGCGTTGCGCGGAGCGGCCGGCAAGCTTGGAGAGGCCAGCGGTGTCCGCGACTTCGCCTTTCGCGAGCTGGTGGTGCGCCCCATGCATGGCACGGGCCGGCGGAGGATGAAGCTCGCCGTTGACGGCGAGGTGCACTTGATGGCGCCTCCGCTCAATTTTCGAGTCGCGAGAAGGCCGCTGAACTTGTTGGTTCCTGCCTCTCAGACGACTGAGGGCTGATGAGCGTTCTGGTGCAGATCTCCGATCCGCACTTCGGCACGGAACAGCCGCTGGTAGTGCTGGCGCTTCTCGAGTTGATTCAACGCGAGAAACCCGACGTTGCCGTGCTCTCGGGAGACATCACCCAGCGCGCTCGGCGGGGCGAGTTCGCCGAGGCGAAACGCTTCGTGGACGGTCTCGACGTCCCGCGCACTTTGGTGATACCAGGCAACCACGATATCCCTCTTTTCAACCCATTCGCGCGTCTCTTTCACCCGTATGCCAACTTCTGCCGTGCGTTCGGCGAGGAGCTGGAACCCGAACACGACAGCGAATCCTTGCTCGTCGTCTGCGTCAACACGACCCGCCGCCAACGACACGTGGACGGCGAGGTTTCGGACGCGCAGATTGAACGCATTTCAGCTCGATTGCGACAGGCAAAAGCTGCTCAGCTGCGCATCGTTGTAACGCACCAACCGGTTCACGTCGTGCGTGCCGACGATGTCCACAATCTGCTGCACGGTCACGCGAAAGCCGTGCGTGCCTGGTCTCGGGCGGGAGTCGACCTTATCCTGGGAGGGCACATTCACGTGCCGTACGTGGTTCAGCTCCCGTCGGAGCTGGCACCAGAGGGTGGCTGGGTGGTGCAAGCTGGCACGGCCCTGTCGAGCCGGGTGCGGGATGGCATCCCGAATTCCATCAATCTGATCCGGCACACTACGGCCGGTGGTGCGCGCTGTGTTATCGAACGCTGGGACTATTTAGCGTTGGAGCAGGCATTCCGCTGTGCCGACCGTTCTTGCGTGAGCTTGGCGCGCTAGCTAGAAAGCTACGTTCGGGGCTATGCCTCCTGAAATGGACTTCAACGCACTCGAGCTCTCGCCTCCGCTGCTGAGTGTCGTGGAGGAGCTCGGCTTCGAGCAACTCACGCCGATTCAAGCCGCAGCAATCCCAGCAATCCTCTCAGGCAGAGATGTCGTGGGGCAGTCCAAGACTGGTAGCGGCAAAACCGCCGCCTTCGCGCTCCCCCTTTTGCAGCGGCTCAGTTTGGAAACGCGCGATCTCCGCGCTATCGTGCTCTGTCCTACGCGTGAGCTGTGCGCTCAAATCGCACGCGACTTTCGCAAGCTGGGGCGAAACTTGCCAGGCCTATCGATAGCTGTGCTTGCCGGTGGACAGGCCCTGCGTGACCAAACGACGACGCTCGAGAAAGGCGTTCACGTAGCCATCGGAACTCCGGGACGCGTGCTCGACCATCTGCGACGCCGGACACTCAAGGTACATCACGTGGCCACGGTCGTGCTCGACGAGGCAGACCGCATGTTGGACATGGGTTTTCAAGCCGACATGACGAAGATACTCAAAGCGCTTCCGCCGTCACGACAGACCATTTTTTTCTCGGCTACCTTTCCAGCCTCGATGCAGGATCTCAGTGGCAAACACCAACGTGATCCTTTGCAGATTCGCATCGATCAGCCGGAACAGCTTCCGGACATTCGTCAGTGGGTGGTTCACGTGGCATCCGAGCAGAAGCCGCAGGCGCTGATCGCCACGCTTCAACAATATCCTCATGAGTCAGCGCTGGTTTTCGCCAACCTCAAGCTAAATGTCGCAAAAATCGAAGCTGCGCTGAGTGCCGCGGGCGTCAGTGTCGCTAGCCTACACGGAGATCTTGAGCAGCGCGATCGCGATCGCGTGATGGCGAAGTTCCGAAACGGCAGCACGCGCGTCCTCGTGGCGACGGATGTAGCGGCCCGCGGCATTGACCTAGACAAGCTGGATGTGGTTGTGAACTTCGAGTTGCCGGCACAGGCAGAGCTCTATTTGCATCGCGTGGGTCGCACGGGGCGCGCGGGCAAAGCCGGAGTTGCGGTCTCACTTTGCGCTCCCAGCGAACAAGCCAGGCTCGACGCCATCGAGCACTACCTGGGCGCTCGACTGACTCCCACCCAGCACGGAGAAAAGAGTGCCGCCAACGTCAAGCCCGGCGCCGGACTCGGTCGCGAGGCCAGCATGGACACGCTGCGCCTATCCGGCGGTCGCAACGACAAGCTCCGCCCGGGCGATATTTTAGGCGCTTTAACCGGCGAGGCCGGTGGGCTCAGCGGAGAGGACGTCGGCAAAATTGAAATCCACGAGCGCTTCGCCTACGTCGCGGTCAAGAAGAGCGCGAGCGAGCGCGCGCTACAAAGCTTGAGCGAGGGTCGGATCAAGGGCAAGCGCTTCCGAGTCGAACGGGTGAGCTAAGAGCTTCGACGGGCGTAGCGATCAGGGGTTTCGCCTAAGAAAGCCCGATGCCACTTGTCCGTGACAGCCATCTCAAAGTCGAACACGAGGTAGTAAGCATGCTAGCATGCTTACTATCTTCCGAGGAACGAAAAGGGCAGCTCACCTAGCGCTCCCGCCGCGCGGCCCCGCAACCCTATCCCGGTCGTGTCCGTCCCGCAGCGACCTGCGCAGCGACGGGGCGATGCCGGGGACGGGGCGCGATGCCGGGAGACGGGCCTTCGGCGAGCACATGGCGCGCGCCCGTTAGGGCGAGGCGCGACTGAAATCGCTCAGCGTTTGCGTGCCAAAAGTAAGCCATCACCAATCGTGAGCAGGCTCATATTGACGCGCTCATCTGCGTGCACGTGATCATTCAAAGCCGCGATGGCACGCGTATCCGGGGACATATCGCCGCTGTCTGCGACCCTGCCGCCCCAGAGCGCATTATCGATGGCAATCAGGCCTCCCGGACGCAGCAGCTGCAGGCACTTTTCGTAGTAGATGCCGTAATTGGACTTATCCGCATCGATGAAGGCGAAATCAAACGTGCCCGCTCGGCCCGCGCTCATGAGCGACTCCAGCGTTTCGGCGGCTGGCGCCAAGCGCAACTCAATCTTATGCGCGACGCCAGCTTCCTCCCAATAGCGGCGCCCAACGCTCGTCCACGCTTCATTCACATCGCACGCGATAAGCTTTCCATCAGCGGGCAAGGCCAAAGCGACGCTGAGGGCGCTATATCCGGTGAATACGCCCACCTCCAGACAGTTGCGAGCGCCCAACACCTCCATCAAAAGCCGCATGAATTGACCCTGCTCAGGTGAGATCTGCATCCCGGCATTGGCCAACTTCTGCGTTTCCTGGCGCAAGCGAGCCAATACGGGCGGCTCGCGCAACGTGTGGGTTAACAGATAGCCGTGAAGCTCATCGGTGATCGATAAGGTGCGCGCAGACATCAACGAAGCTCCACTTGGGCAATCACGACCGTCACGTTGTCGGTGCCACCTGCGGCGTTGGCCTGATCGACTAGGCTACGACACAAATCCTTGGGTGCCGCTCGCGTGGCCAGCGTTGCTAGGAGCTGGGCTTCGTCCACGTGCTTGGTGAGCCCATCCGAACACAACACCAGCACATCTCCTTGACAAAGATCATAACGCAACGCTTGGGGGCTGGGGAGCTCATCGCTGCCTCCGAGCGAATTCCAGAGCATATCGTGCAAATGCGAGGAAGCATCCACGCCAGGATAGCCTTGATCCATGATCTGCTGTGCCAAGGTGTGGTCTTTGGTGAGGCGCGAAAGCTGCCCCAAGCGATACAGATAACAACGGCTATCGCCCACGTGAACCACATACAAGCGCGGCCAGATCACATAGGCTAAGGTGAGCGTGGTGCCCATCTTAAGCGTTGACTCGGTGCCGCTTGAGGCCTGCCGAATATTGGCGTCCCCTGTTAGGACGGCATTCGATAGCTGGGTACGAATGCCGGTCAGTGTCTCGTGGTTGCCTTGAAACCCCTGGGGTTGCGGATTGGCCTGCTGCGTCACCCAGGGCATCACGTTGAGTGCGTAGTCGGCGATCGTCCGCACCGCCATTTGGCTGGCGACATCGCCCTTATCGTGGCCACCCATACCGTCTGCCACAACCAACAGCGTGCCGAGCCCGTTGCTTGCAAACCAACGATTCGCAGCATCAGACAGGCTGCTATCGTGGACGGCCATGGAGCGCTGCAAGGTTGCTATCAGGTAGGCGTCTTCGTTGTGCGCGCGCACCTTCCCCACGTCGGAGCAGCCAGCCACGTTGATGCTGGGCACCACCGCTAAAGCGCCGCCCGTTCCTAATCCCTGAGCTTCAGATTCTGACACTGCGAACACCTCTTTCGATGTCCGCGAGAATACCGTCCCCGATCCGCCGCGACTAGCTGCCGGATTTGAATTCTGGCGGAAGCTCGGAACCTTCGCCCCAGAAGTACTTCTCAAGCTCCGTCATCCATACCTTTTGGCCGTTCTCGCTGGTGAGATCCAAACGGTATTCATTGATCAGCATCTTGGAGTGCTCCAGCCAAGCACTCCAAGCCTGCTTGGAGACATTCTCAAACAGCTTCTGGCCCATTGGGCCCTTGAACGGCGGCTTCTCCAAGCCCTCAGCTTCACGACCCAATTTAATACAATTCACAATGCGCGGCATGAAGCGCCCATTTGGATGCCGAAGGGCCCCGGCGTCAACTCATGCGCCCGGAACGAGCGTCGTCGGAGGCTCTGGAGCGGGCACAGGAGCGGGCTCTTCGCCCTTCTTCTTTTTCTTGCCGCCATCGCAGGCCGTGTCGGGTGAAGGCGAGAAGGAGGGAGCCGCGTGCGCGACGCCCGATACAGCAAACATGATTCCGAGGACCCCAAGAGTGGTGAGTGTTTTCATGACCAGAGCTTTGGGGCCGGGCCTGACGCATGTCAAGGCATGGGAGCTGAAGGGCAGCCCTCGCATGAGGTGGCTAGATATGGCTGCTCCACCGAGACCCCGAAGGCTTTGCCTTCGCGCCAGAATATTCCAAAAATCGTTGACGCCTTGCGCCCCCGGAGTGCCAACACCAGCCCCACGACGTCCCCAACAGTTCGCACGTGTTGACCCGCAACGTGCGTCAGCACATCTCCGTTGTTCAACGGCAGCCCAAGCCCAGATAAGCCAGAAATAAGGATTCCGGAGGGATGACGCGATGAAGCGTGAATAGGCTGGCCGACGGGGCGCCTGCCCGCATTCGCCAGCGCAAGCACCTGAGACGCCGGTACCTGAAAGGTCGCTTCCAGCTTCTTAGGAGCTGGAACGTTGGCGGGTTCACGAACCCGGCGTTTGACCTTCTTGCCGGAAAGCGCGCCTGCCTGAATCGGCCCTGAGTCCGTATTTTCGGTTTCCTCATCCACTTCGGCCTCCCCCATTTCGACTTCCGGCGAAGAGCCATCAGGACTCCGAACGAGCTCGCGTAGGCTCTGCACCGAGCTACCCAACTGGGCTCCCAGATCCATTCCCAGGCGCACGGCAACCTTGGAGGAGCACCAAAGGCCCGTCAGGCAGCCGAGCAACAGAAGGACACTGAGGCGTGCGAAAATGCCCACGGACGCCCAGTATACCGTCTATTTTTGTTGTTGGTTGAAGTAGCGAAAGAACTCGGAACCGGTGGAAAGCGCCATACTGGTGTCAGTGCCGATAGCTTTTTCGTACGTTTCGAGGCTCCGCATGAAAGCGTAAAATTCTGGGTCCACATTGAAGGCGTTCGCGTAGATCTTGATGCTCTCGGCGTCGCCGTCCCCGCGCAAGCGCTGCGAGGCTTCATAAGCACCTGCCAGCAGGATGGTCTTTTCCTTGTCCGTATCGGCTCGGATCTTGGAAGCCTCTTCAGAACCTTCTGAGCGATAGCGCTTCGCCACCCGGTCGCGCTCAGCGCGCATACGCTGAAAGACGCTCTCTTGAACCTCTTTGGGCAGGTCGGCGCGTTTGATGCGAATGTCCACCACGTGGATTCCGAACGTCCGGGTCTGCTTGCGCGCTTCTTCGGTCACCCGCAGCATCAAGGGCTCGCGCGCATTGCCAATGATTTCACCGAAATTGCGACCCGCAAATTCACGGCGCATCTCACTGTTCACGATCGCATCGATGCGGGCCTTGGCGCCCACTTCGTCGTTCACCCGTTGGTAGAACTGCAAAGGATCGGTTATCCTCCAGCGCGTTACTGGGTCCGCCACCAAACGCTTCTTATCGAGCGTGAGGTATTCCGCGGGCGGCGTATCGCTACTTAAGACTCGGCTCTCAACCGTGTACACGGTCTGCCAGGGCAACTTAAATTGCAGGCCGGGGCGCGCCACGCTGCGCTTCCATTCACCGAACTCGACGACAATCGAGAGTTCGCGTTCATCGACCACGAAGAAGCTCGACCAGCCAACGAAAACGAGCGCCAGCAGCAGCGCCAACCCAATTGATTTTTTGCTCACTTTGCGCCTCCCACTGCCGGCAGTGACGCCAGACCTTGAGCCCCGAGAGGAAGCAGCGGCAACGTCGATCTGCCTAGCTCCCGATCCACTATCACCTTGTTTTTAAGGCTTCCCAGTACGCGCTCCATCGTCTCCAAGTACATGCGCTGGCGGGTGACCTTCTCGGCTTTCGAGTATTCGGCCAAGGTTGCTGAGAACTTAGCTGCGTCACCGTTGGCCTTGAGCACCCGCTCCTGCTTGTAGCCTTCAGCTTGGCGCTCGATTTCGCGCGCTTCACCGCGCGCCTTCGGGATCAAATCTTCCTGATACCCCCGGGCCTGATTGATGAGCTTCTCTTTCTCTTCCCGCGCGCGCACTACATCGTGAAAGGCATCGCGCACTTCGTCCGGAGCATCCACTGCTTGCAGCTTGATCTCCGTGATCTGAATTCCACTCTGGTATTGATCCATCAAACGCTGCATTAAGAGCTGCGTCTCGCGTTGCACATCTTCGCGACCCGTCGTGATCACTTCATCAATGCTGGTGCGCCCCACCATGCTCCTGAGCGACACTTGCGCGGTTGAGCGCAGTGTGCCTTCGGCATCATCCATCCGAAATAAGTACAAGCTCGGATCCTTAATCTTGAACTGAACGATCATCTGCGCTTCGACAATATTCTCGTCCCCAGTTAACATCAAGGCTTCAAGCGGCACGCGCTCCTCGCCCCGAAAGCCGACCTCCACCTGCTGAATTTTCTCAACGTTGACCTTGTCGTAACGCTGAACAAACGGGAAAACGAAATGCAGCCCTGGACCTCGCTTGCCGGATTCTCGGCCAAACGTGCGAATCACCGCCTGCTCACCAGGGGCGACCGTGAACGTCCCGAGCCAGGCGACGAGCGCTAATCCGAGCAGGCCAACGATGGGCACGAACCTGCCCGCATTCCGGCGAAACATCTCCGCGGCTTGTGCGACGGCGTCCGCTGGATCGGTTTGAGGCTGATCTTCGTCGTCAAATTGATTGCGCATGCATTTCCTTGGAGTGATTTGTCGATTTCATTGACGTACGCGCCAGTTGCCTAGATAGGTCTGGCCCACGTTGTCGCAAGTTGGGTCGGTCACGATCAGCTCGGGTCGGGAATCTCTACAATAAAGGACCGTATTTTGCCGGAAGGCTTGCCCATACAGGATCGCTTCTTCGCGCGGCATGCCATGTGCGAGCCAACCGGGCTCCCGCCAGACGCCTTCAGGCTCTTCCTCATACCCCACACACTGCTCCACGCGATAGCAGCCCAGCACCAAGAGATCCCGCAAGACTTGCTGGCGCGCTTCGTTCACGCGCCTGGGCAGCAACATGCTCCTCGGATTATAGGCGGTTAGGATCGCAAAATTCTCACGCAAAAGAGCCGGGAGTGCTTGAGGGTCCTTGGTTTCTCCTTCGAGAGATACTCGCAGAATGCCGCCCTCGCTGGGCAACTCATAGACGGTGCTGAAATACGAGCGCAGGAGGTTTTGATCCACAGTGGCGCCGAGCCTAGCACCGCTGCTCCGGCTGGTAAGCCCCCGCAAATCTCGCGAAAATCAAGCCTTGAAGCGGTAGCCCGCCCCACGGACTGTCAAAAGATGGCGAGGATTCGCCGGATCCCGTTCGAGCTTGTTACGCAACTGAAGCATGAAGTTATCGATTGTTCGGAGCGTCCCATGGTGTCCCGGACCCCAAACTTTGGATAAAATATCCTCGCGCGTGAGCACGTTTCCGTTCGCTTCTACCAGGCACCACAGCACATCAAACTCGGTGGCGGTGAGCGAGATCAATGCCGCGTCTCGGTGCACCTGCCGACTGCCAGGATCGATCTGCAGATCGCCAGCTAGTTGCGGGCCTTCTGCGCGCTGACGCTGCAGATTATCGCGCCGCAAGACGGCTCGCACGCGCGCCAGCAACTCTGCGAGGCCAAACGGCTTGGTGATGTAATCCTCGGCGCCCAATTCAAGACCCATCACCTTATCCATTTCGGCCCCGCGCGCGCTCAGCATGATCACGGGCAAAAGGTGCCCACCATTTCGCAGCTCGCGAAGCACTTCGAAGCCATTCATCCTGGGCAACATCACGTCCAATATCAAAAGATCATGCTTGCCACCGTCCGCCAGTTCGAGGCCGCGCTCGCCATCCATCGCCACCTCTACCTCGAATCCCTCGGCCTCCAAATTCAACTGCAGACCGAGCGCGATGCTTTCGTCGTCCTCCACCACCAAGATCCGCGCACCGCTGACAATGTTTCGCCAGCGCACTTGGCCTGAAGCGGAAGGAAGCGGCACGGGGTGAGCCTAAACGGCGCGCAACGGGAAAACCAATGAAAAAACGCTACCTTGCCCCGGGGAGCTTTGAACCTCCACGCGGCCACGGTGAGCCTTCATGACGTGTTTGACGATTGCCAGCCCAAGCCCCGATCCCTCACGCTCGCGGCTGAGGCGATCATCCACGCGGTAAAACTTCTGAAAGATGCGCTGGTGCTCCGTGTGCGGGATCCCAAAACCATTGTCTGAAACCGAGATACGTACGAAGCGCCCGTCGACCTTCACACTGAGGCCCACCTTCGGCGGCCTGCCGCCATACTTGTAGGAATTCGTGAGCAAATTAAAGAGCGCGTCCTCGATCGCCCCACGATCGGCGTCTACCGTGATCGACTCGGGCGGCAAATCCACATTGAGTTCCACTTCACGGCCCGCCCGGACGGACTCAAATGCCTCAAGCGCCGCCCCCATCACTGTCCGGAGATCTGTTTCGCGCATCACGTACTCGCGACGGCCGCTCTCCATGCGGCCCCAATCCAGCAGCCGATCGATGAGACCCTGCAACCGTGCGCTCTCTCGACCGAGCCCCCGAATGCATTTGTCCTCTGCCTCCACATCACCGCGTCGGAGTTCCAGCGTTTCCGCAAACAGCCGAATCGAAGTGAGCGGTGTCTTGAGCTCATGCGATACCTTCGAGACGAAATCGCTCTGAAGCCTTGACAGATTCGCTTCCCGCCTCACAAACACCCAGACTAAGATGACGCCCGTGGTAGCCGCCCCGCTCAGAGCCACTACCAAAATCCCCATCAAAAGGTTCGCTTGCACCTCACCCAGCAGCAATAGGCCGACCCCCACCGCCAACATGAGGAAGGTTGGAACGATCACCAAGCTGACCAAGAGGATCACGATGCGGCGGTAGCCAAGTGCCGTGAGGTCGCGCGCCATTGGGCGCCCATTATGGGCGGCCGAGAGGCGAGCGCCAGCGCCAACTCTGGAAATGCACGCTATCCTCGGTGCCAAGGCACCTTGCCTCAGCTGAAATTCGTCCAATCTTGAGATTTCATGAAACTCCTCGCTGCCAGTACCATCGCCCTCGGCCTACTCACGACACCCCTCCTCTCGGGCACGGAATCTGCGAAGAAAGACGCAGCGCGCGGGGAGATCTCCGTCGGCTTCTCACCACGCAATCGGAAGGGTGCCTTCGCCTGCGCACTTTATGCCTCACCGAATGGCTTTCCGGGCGAGATCCGTAGAGCGCGCGCGACGCTGCGGCGAGCAATCCCGGTGCGCGGCGCCAACTGTACCTTCTCAGGGCTAGCGGCAGGGAGGTATGCGGTTGCGGTGGTGCATGATGAGAACGGGAATGGAAAGCTGGACACCAATTTCCTGGGCATCCCGACCGAAGGGTGGGGAACCACAAATAACGTGAAACCCCTGATGTCCGCCCCGAGTTTCGAAGAAAGCAAGGTGCAGCTTCCGGCGCGCGGGCGCCTGGTGCTGAAGGTTCGCCTCAACTACTGATCGCTGCCGCGCGAATGGACGCCGGGCGTCAGCGCCCTGGAACTCGCTGGCCCCTCAGGCCGAGAGAGATCGACCAAGAGGCAGCGAAGCAGCTCGGCCACAGCCATCGCGTATGCCGGGCAACCACGCGGACGATAGGGCAGCTCACCCTCGGCAAACTGTGCCACTTGGCCAAGAACCTGGGCGTCTCGCGCAGCGCCTAACAGAAGCTCCCGGAGTTCTTCGCGAACACCCCGATCTTCTCCCTTCAGCTGAATCGTTGCGCGCACGAAAAATCCAAGCAGGTGCGGCCAAACTCCGCCCTGGTGATAGGCTGGCGCCGTTTCCGCTTCAGAAAGCCCGAAGCTCCCGACAAATCGGGGATCGCTCGGCGCCAACGTGCGAAGGCCCCGCGGCGTTAGAAGCTCCTGCTGAGCGCGGCCGAGCACCAGATCGCGTTGCCAACTTTGAAACAAGCGCGGCTCAACGGCCAAGGCAATGACTGCATTGGGCCGAATGCTACGGTCGGCCCAGGCCTCCGCAGCGTCGTCCACTTCGCTGATGCAATCGTAAGGATAGTCCGTCTCCGCACACCAAAAACGGCTGCTGAAACATGCGCGAACTCGATCCTGCGCGGTGAGCGCCTGCACTTCAAGGGCCGTATCGCCGGCATGCGCCGCTAGCGTTGCCAGTGTTTCGCAACCGCGCGCCCAAAGTGCCTGCCATTCCACCACCAAGCCGCGGCGCTGCGAAACCCACTGTTCACCTGAATGAGAATCCATCCAAGTGAGTGCACGCGTAGGCTCTGAATTCGCAACCAGACCCTCTTGCGTGAGCCAGATAGTGCCCGGCCCGCCGCTTGTGATTCGCTCAAATGCACCTTTGAGCGCCGGATAGAGTTCTTCTGCTACGAACAGATCGGCGAGGCCCACCTGCTCGATCCAGACCCGGGTGAGCTCGAAAAGCCAGAGCGTTGCGTCAGGCGACGACGCACTCCCATCCTGAAGATTCTCCGAGAGCAGCCCAGATCTTTGCGTGGCAAGCACGCTACGCAGCACTTGGCCCGCTTCCACAAACCTGCCGCGTGCGAGGTACAGCCCGGGAATGGCGAGCACCATATCGCGCACAAAGGCGCCCAGATGCGGATAGCCTGCGACGACGAGCGGAGCTTCGCGGCGATCGAGGCAAAATGCGTCCGCAGCCAACGAGAGCCGCCGGACTTCGGGTGTGTGAAGCGGGCCGAGATCAGCCCGGAGGGCCGCCTCACGCGCTTCGGCCATGATCTGTTCGGGAGCCAAACGCGGCACGTCGCCGAACGCGGCCACGAGGTAGGAGGTGACGCCGGGCGTGAGCGGGAGCTCAAAGACGCCGGGCGTCCACATGTCTTCTTCGAAAGGCAAGAGGGCGCGCTGATCTTCCTCGTACTCGAAGCGCCGCCACCAGTCTGGGGACCCCATGAAAACGCCTGAATGCGAGAAGAGAATCGAGGGCAGCTCCGGCACCGGCTGAACCTCCACTTCCCCAAGCCTGACGACCACTCGCTGCATCATCGCTCCGTGCTCGCGCGTGATCGCATTTGCCGGGCGGAGCGGGAGCAGCGGACGCACCATGAGCTTGGCTTCCGTGGGGCCTCGCCACGTGTAACCGAGCACCAGGATGTTGTGCCCAGGGCACAGTGCCAGCGTGCGTTCGAATTCGTGCTTCCCTATCTGGTAAGTCCAACGCGGGAGCGGATCCTGCGAGAAACGTCGGAGTGAACGATAACCTGGAGTTGGAGCAATGCCGGGGAATTGATGCGTGGAAAGGCGAAAATGGCGATCTCCCACATCCAAAAGGGCTTCGGCGTGGCTCACCACGACGTAGCGCTCGCCTGCTGGGCCGTGGCTTGCCACAAGAATTCCATGCTGGCGACGCGTGTGCATGAGCGCCAAGGTGCTCATGGCGTAGGCGCCGGCGCCGTTAGTATGCAGCCATTCAGCGCGCGCACGCTCCAATTCTCCGTGCGTATCAACCGCCACGCCAGGCTCGCTGACGGGGGGCGCATCTGCCAGGAATCTGTGCGGACTCATGAGCTGTTGCCGCCTCTAAACAACCAGCCCTCGGCCGCTTGCCGCATCAGGCTTCGATTGGGTGTCATCCCAGTCCAGAGCATCACGGAATGCACCGCTTGGCCTACGAGCATGCTAAGCCCGCCCACCCCATTCACAGCATTTTCGTGGGCTCGACGGAGAAATGGTGTCACCGGGGGATTGTACACAAGGTCGTAAGCGAGGGCTCCTTGCGGCAGGACCGCCCAGGGGATCAATGACGCCAGCGCCTCTCCCGAATCGGCGCCGCGCATGCCAGCACTGGTTGCCTGGACCACAATCTGACATTCGGAAAGTAAGTCGCACCAGGACGCTTGCGTGGCATCGGACGGCATAGCCAGCGGCGTTGCACCCAGCGCTCGAAATTCGGCCCCTAGCGCTGCCGACGCCGGCGAGTCCGAAAATGCGCGAGCCGCTACATGCACGACGCTGGCTCCCAAACGCTGGCAGGCCACAACCGCCGCCAACGCCGCTCCCCCGCTCCCAAGCACACACGCTGAACGTGGGCTTGGCTGATGCAAACGGAGCTCGTCAGCCAACGCTGCCACATCGGTATTGTGGGCCTCCACACTCCCATCGGGCATGCGACACAGAACGTTCGCCGCCCCCACAGCTTTCGCGAGCGGATCGGCGCGATCCGCAAGACTTAGCGCCAGCTTCTTGTACGGCACGGTCACGTTCGTCCCGCTGAGCTCGCCGCCACGCAAGCGTTCGACTTCGCGACGGACGGCCTTCGGATCGGGACAATCAATCGACAAATACTCGGCATCCAGCCCAAGCTCGCGGTACGCGGCCGTGTGCATAGCCGGTGACACGGAATGACCCACCGGATGACCGAGCAGGACGAAACGGGCTGTCATTCCTGGCCTCCCGCCGCGTGTTCGCCGATCCCCACGCGGATAACCTGCGATTCAAAGGTTCCATCCATCATTCGAACCTGCACGCGCTCCCCGACGCGCACCTCTCGAATGCGCGTGAGCACCCGGCCCTCCGGGGCGATACAAATGGAGTACCCACGGCCTAAGACGGCCAACGGAGAAAGCGCCTGGAGGCGACCGGCAAGGCTGGCTAAATCACCGCGCTGTCCGCTCAGCGCGAGCTGCATGCTCGCCCCGAGACGTTCATCCAGCGGGATCAGGCGGGCCTTCAACCGATGCACGAGAGTGCGCGGGTGCCGGGCGAGTAGGCGGCGCTGAAGCACTGCGAACTGCGCCTGTTGCTTACCGTTCCGCAGCCGCAAAGAGCCCACAAGGCTTCGCTCTAGCTCGTCGAGCTGCTGTTGGCGCTGAACGAGCACGAAGCGAGGATCGCTCATTCTTAGGCGCAACGCTTCAACGCGCCGGCGTTCATTCACAACACGCGAAAGCCCTGCACGCACCAACTGCGCGCGGAGCCGCCGAACACGCTCGACACGAGCCATCTCATCGGGAATCACCAGCTCAGCTGCCTGTGACGGCGTCGCCGCTCGCACGTCCGCCACCAAATCCGTCAGGCTGTAATCAATTTCATGCCCGACGGCACTCACCACTGGCACCCTGACACGCGCCACGCGGCGCACAACCCGCTCATCGCTGAACGCCAAGAGATCCTCCAGCGAGCCGCCACCGCGGCCAAGAATCAGCACGTCGAGCCCGGGATACTGCTCCAACAGATCGATCGCACGCACAATGCTCGCGGGCGCATCATCTCCCTGCACCGTGGCCGGCGCCAACACCAACTTTACGCCGCCGCGGCGGAAAGCGACGCTCCGAATATCGTGAAATGCCGCGCCCGACGCGCTCGTGACCACACCGACCACCTTCGGACTGTCCGGCAGCGGACGCTTGCGCTCCGCCGCAAACAAGCCCTCCGCAGAAAGACGTGATTTTAACGCTTCCAGCGCCAGAAGCAGCGCTCCGCGGCCAAACGGGCGCGCCCTCTCGGCGACAAACTGCAAGCGCCCTCGGGGTGCCCAGACGGTGGCCTTTCCCCAAATCAAAAGCCGCGCACCCTCTTCCAGGATCTTGGTGGCACGAGCGGCTTGAAACTTGTACATCACGCAATCGATAACCGCTTCTTCCTCTTCATCTTTCAGCGTGAAATAGATGTGGCCGCTTGAGGCGCGGGTCAGCGATCCGATTTCGCCCTGGACCCACTCATTCGCACTCACATCCTCGGCGGCACGCTTGAGGCGTCGCGTGAGCTCTGCCACGCTCATCACACGCTCAGGCTGATTCTGTGGGCTTTCCCCGCTCACGGCGCGTGCGGTATAGTCGAGAGGCCGGCCATTGTCGCGTGGTGAATTCCCAAACGGCTCGCGCTAGAGGGGAGGCACCATTGGCCGGAAAAAAGCCCCTCCCCTCCCAACTTAGGACGAAACCCAGTGTTAAGACGCATTCTGATCGCAAACCGCGGAGAAATCGCGCTGCGCTTCGCCCGCACCTTCAGAGAAATGGGCCTTGAAAGCGTGGCGGTCTACGGCGAGCCCGATCGTGCAGCGCCGCATGTTCGCTACGCGGATTTCGCGGAGGCTTTGCCGGGCAGCAGCGCCGCGGAGACATATTTGAACATCGATGCGATTCTGAGTGCGGCTCGGCGTTCTGGAGCGGATGCGGTGGCACCGGGCTACGGCTTCCTTTCCGAAAACGCAGAGTTCGCAGACGCCTGCCAGCGCCACGGGTTAACGTTTCTGGGTCCCTCCGCCAGTGCCATCCGTACCATGGGCTCGAAGACCGAAGCCCGTGAAGCCATGCGAGCGGCGGGCGTTCCACTCGTTCCGGGTGGCTCAGCGAACGACCTAGCGGAGGCCAAAGCCACCGCGGCCCACCTTGGCTACCCAGTCTTCATCAAAGCGCGGGCGGGGGGCGGCGGAAAAGGCATGCGTCGCGTGGCTTCTGAAGAACAGTTGGCCGCAGCATACTCTCTGGCACGGAGCGAGGCCGAGAACGCGTTTGGCGATTCCAATGTCTATTTGGAGAAGGCGCTGATTCAACCGCGCCACATTGAAATTCAGGTACTCGGCGATCAACATGGAAACGTCGTTCACCTGTTCGAACGCGATTGCTCCATGCAAAGGAGGCACCAAAAGGTTTTGGAAGAAACGCCATCGCCACGCTTGCCAAGGGACGTGGTCGAACGGATGGGAGCCATCGCCGTGCAAGGAGCCAGGGCGGTGGGTTACTACTCCGTGGGCACGTTTGAGTTCTTGGTGGACGCACAGGACCAGTTTTATTTTCTAGAAATGAATACCCGGTTGCAGGTGGAGCATCCCATCACCGAGCTCGTTACTGGGTTTGATCTGGTGCGCGAAATGGTGCGCGTGGCGAATGGGGAAACGCTCGGCTTTGATCAGAGCCAGGTGGTGGCGCGCGGCGCAGCGCTTGAATGCCGGATCTACGCCGAGGATCCCGAACGGGGTTTTTTACCCAGCCCTGGCCAAATTATGTGGCTGCGGGAGCCAAGTGGCCCGAACGTGCGCCATGACTCCGGAGTCGGATCCGGTTCAGCGGTCAGCGAGCTTTTCGACCCACTCCTGTCGAAACTCTGCGTGTGGGCCCCGACCCGGGAGCTGGCCCTCTCGCGCATGCTGCGCGCGTTGAACGAGTATGTCATCGTCGGGGTAAAGACGAATCTTAAGTTTCACGAGCAGCTACTGCGTGATCCGTGCTTCAAGAGCGGCCACTATCACACCACCTTCGTGGAAGAGCATTTAGCCGAGCTCTGTCAAGAAAAAGGCACGGTTCCTGGGCTCGAGCGCACTCGGGCGGCGGCTGCCGCCGCGGCTCTCTGGCTGGAGGATCCGCGAAAAGGCCCAGAAGCCCGATCCGCCGCCCTGTCGCCGTGGGTTTTGGCACATCGGCGCAGGCTGTAGGCGGAACTGCGCGGAATCTTTGGTCCGCCGGTATCGACCCTGCCCGAGGCTGAGCTAGCCTGGGAACCTCCAAGCCCCCCGGTTTTGTCGGCAGCTAGCCCCACGTCATGACCCTCTCCAACGCTGATTTTCGCGCCTGCCCGCACTGTGGAACGTCGTGCGAGCGAACGCACCAATACTGCCCCGCCTGTGGTTTCCCGATCGGCACGCTCGGGGTGAGCGACGAGGATAAGTTCATCGGCAAGACGTTACCCGGTGGTTATCACATCCTAGACTTAATCAGCGTGGGCGGGATGGGGCGCGTGTACCGCGCCGAACAAAGTGTCCTCGGCCGGACCGTTGCGGTTAAGATCATTCACCCTCATCTGCTGTCAGATGAAAACTCCGCCGTGCGTTTCATGACGGAGGCTCGAGCCGCGAGCCAACTCAATCATCCCAATTCTGTAGCTGTTTTCGATTTTGGTCGCACCGACGATGGCCAGCCCTATCTGGTCATGGAGTTCCTGCGCGGGAAGGACCTAGCTCGTGTCGCGTACGAGGAGGGCCCTCTGCCATTTGCGCGCATTGTGGATGTGCTCAGGCAAGTGCTCACCGCCCTGGCCGAAGCGCACGAGCTTGGCATTGTGCATCGCGATCTCAAGCCGGAAAATGTGATCCTTGAGCCGTTACGCCGTGGTGGCGACTTCGTCAAGGTCGTCGATTTTGGGCTAGCCAAGCTGCGCGCCGATCGCCAAGGGCCGAGCGTCACGAGCCCCGGTATCGTGTGCGGAACCCCGGACTATATGGCGCCCGAGCAGGGCCGCGGCGATGCAATCGACGGACGCAGCGATCTGTACGCGGTGGGCGTCATGTTCTTTCAGTTGTTGACGGGCCAGCTACCGTTCGAAGCCGATAGCCCGACGCAGGTTGTCATGATGCACATGACGATGCCGATTCCGGATCCGCGTGAAGTAGCGCCGGAACGGGACATTCCTGAAGCCCTCGTGTCGGTCGTGAAGCGGGCGATGACCAAGGACCCGAATGGGCGTTATCAAGACGCCACTGAGTTCGCCGAAGCTCTGGCCGAAGGGTTGGCAGCGGCCCATGCAGGGCTCACCATCACGCGACCGCCGAGCTCAGGGAGTGTCCTGTGCCAAGTTTGCAGGATGACGGTCCCGCTCTCGAAGTTCTGTGGGGAATGCGGGAGTCGGCTGGGCGGGGTCAGCGCACCGCCTTCCGAAACACCCACGTTTCCCCTGCCCTTGGTGGGGCGCGACGCTGCTCTCGGCTGGCTTGAGCAGCAGAAGAAACGCGCCTCTGGCACCTTGTTTGCCGCACGGGTGGTAGCCGAAGCTGGCTTCGGCAAGAGCCGTGTCTTAGTTGAGTTCGCACGTGCGCTGCGCGCTCGCGGCGAAACGGTGATCGAAACCCGCCCTGATCCCTACCTAGCTGATGTCGCCAACTATAGTCTCAGGAAGACAATTCAGGAGCTTTCGCAACTCGATGAAGTTGCCCTGAAGGGTGGACGCTTTGACGGGGCGAGTCCCGAGGCGAAGCGCGGCCTCGCTGAGATTTTCGCATTGAAGGGTCAGAGCGCTGATCGAAGAATGCCCGCTGAGCGTCGCTACGCTTTGGCCGAAGCCTTGCGCTGGGGTCTTGAGCTCGGGTTGGCTCGGCAGGACAACCAATGCATCACGATTCTGGTGGATGATCTTCATCGCATCGATGGTGCCAGCCGCAATGCCTTCACGGACATGATCGCGGCGCCGCCTTCGGGAAATGTCTTTCTCGTCGGTTCGCACGTTCCCGCATTCGATCCACGCTGGGGCAGCGTGCGCTGTGCCGCCCATGCGCTCACCGGTCTGAGCGAGTCCACCGCCGCACCCATCTTGCGTTACGTGAAGGCTCAAGATCGGCCGAAGCCTGACCCGGAAACACAGGATTTTCAGCCGCTTTATCTCGAGCAGGCGGTGCGCTACGCGGCCTCGGGTGGCACGGATGCCCCACCCCGGCTCGGCGACCTCGTGGCTCGCCGCTTGGACACGCTCGAACCGATGGCGCGACGGGTGCTCCAGGCTATTGTTGTGCTCGGCGATGCTGTTCGGCCGCAGGATATCTCCCAATTAGTGACCAGCCTGCACGATGCCTCACCCACGATTGAGCGTTTGGTCCAAGAGGGCTTCGTCCAAAGCAGCAATGGTCTCATCTCTGCTTCACATCCCTTGTTGCGTGAAATTGTGCTGACCGGTATTCCGCATGCTGTCCGCCGTGAACTCCACGATAAGGCCTTGAGAGTTTGTGAGAAGCTGGGCGCGCCGATCGAAGCACGAGCCCAACACGCCTACTTTTGCCAAGATTCCTTTCAAGCGCTGCTGCTCCTTGAGCAGGTTGCGGAACGCGCGGCCGCGAATGGCGCCATCGAGAGCGAGGTCTTGGCCCTAAGGCGCGGCCTGGAAGTGGCTCGGCAAGAGATCAGCCGCGGCGAGCTGGATGATCCGTTGCGTGCGGTGCTTATTTTCAGCCGAAAGCTCGGAGCGGCCCTGGCACGCGCCGGAAGTCTCGCGGATGCCGAAGGTGTACTGCGCGAAGCGCTCGATCTCGCCGGACCGAGTGGCCCCGATCGAGCCCGCGTGCTCGGTGCCTTGGCCCAGGTTGCGCACGGCCGGCAACGCTCGAACGAGGCCTTCGGATACCTGGAGCAAGCCATCGAAGCAGCGACCAATTCAGGGGAAAAAGAACTAGTATCCTCCCTATCGGACACGCGCACTGCCTGGGCCTCGTGAGTCCGGGCGAGCTTGTCATCGGCCGCTGGGACCTCGACAAAACTTACCTGCGCACGGATTTTGATAGCCTAGGGGCGATCGTTCGCATCGCGCTTGAGCGGCCTGACCAAAAACGAGCGGTACCGGGCGCCGCTGCGCTGCTGCGCGAGCTCAACCGCGCCGGCGCGCGTTTGCATATCCTGAGCGGCAGCCCGAAGCAGCTGCGCTCACGTGTGGAAGAAAAGTTGGCGCTGGATGGAGTTCGCTACTCTGAACTCACACTCAAGCCCAACCTCGAGAATCTGCTTCGACTTCGCTTCCGAGCTGTCCGCGAACAGCTCGGCTACAAGCTGCCCGTGCTGCTCTCCGCGCGCGTCCGTGACCAAGCTCGCGCGCCCAAGATTTCAGAGATCTTGAGCGGAGATGACGCTGAAGCCGATGCGTTCGTGTACTCGCTGTACGCCGATCTGCTCGGAGGGAAGATTGGCAAAGCAGAACTGACCGAAATCCTCGAACAAGGCCGTGTTTTCCCGGACCAATTGCGGGCGGCGCTGTCTGCGTTTGAGGAACTTAGACCCAGCCAAGAGGAGGTTCGGATCCTCATCCACCTGGATCGGCAGACCCCACCCAGTCATTTTCAACGGTACCTACCGCGGCTCGTGCCGTTCTACAACTATCAGCAGGCGGCCTACGTATTGGTTGAGGATGGCACGCTCGATGCCGAGGGTGCACTGCGTGTGGCTCAAAACCTAATGCTCTATCACCAGTTCGATGCTGATAGCCTAACGCGAAGTTACTTAGAATTGGCGCGCCGAGGCCACGCCAGATTCACGCTGGGCAAAGCACTCGAAGCAGCGCTGTCTAGATTCCAACCCACCGAACCACGGTTCGCGGAGCTGGCGGAATTGGTGAAATGCGTCGCCACGGAGGCCGCCGCGCTCAGCCTGTGTGCACCGAGCCAACCGACTCCAGGGCCCCAGCCTCTCACCAGGACGAACTACCTGGAGCTTGCAGCGGAGCACGCAGGCGGCGCCAACCGCGCTCCCCGCCGCCGGTCCCCTTGAGCCAGCAGGGCGGGGCGAAGAGCCCCCTTTAGCCTGCTTTTGGCGTTCCGCGCGCAAACCTTGCCTTTGTGGTTTTCACGACTAAAACCGGGGCTCGGTCGGCGCCCGCAGGTCATGCGGACTAGCTGGCAGAAGCTGAAGTCAAAGAACAATCCGTCAATAGCCCGTCAGGGCCGAAAGGGTCGCGCAGTGGATAGCGATCTTGCCGAATCTATTTCTGCCCTGAAAGAGTCGTTCTCGCGTCGCGGGATGCGCGCCAGTTTTGGCAAGGCCGACATTGATCGGGTCAACACCTTGAAGGGCAAGCTTTCGATCCCACGAAGGTTTCGCGAGTTTCTTCTAGCCAGCGATCCGACCGACGTGGAGACTCGAACACCTTCGGAACGGGTGCGTCTCACCCCAGCGTTGCGTCTGATGGAAGAGCAAACTGGCTTTGCGCTGCTGCCGGAAGGGGAACGCCGTCCCAATGCCGCGCCGAACGGTTGGCGACCAAGCTGGATCATTGTCGGCCGCAGTACGCTACTGAATGACCCCTATTTCCTGGATGTCTCGCTGCCAGATGCTGAGGGCGATTGCCCGGTGTACACGGCGATGAGCGGCACGGAAACCTGGAAACCAAAGCTGTGCGCCTCAAGCTTTGCGCTTTTTCTTCGAATCTTAGCGATTGGAATGCAGGTGGCGGAGGGTTTCGCGGAAGACAACCTCGACCTAGACGACGAACAGGTCTTCCGAGAATCGCTCGGTCCGAAGGTTCGAGAATACGATCCAGCGGCATTCAAAGCAGGCCACTGGACATGACGAGTCTGAAAGTCTTTCGCTCGGGCTCGCCTGAGTTTGACACCGAACTGGTTCGCCTGACGCGGAGGGGTGAGCAGGATCTGAACGCGGTGGAAGGCGTGGTTCGCGAGATATTAGCCAATATCCGGAACACAGGGGATGCGGCCCTGACCCACTATGTTGAGAAATTTGAGCAGCGTCGCCCGAGCCCATTGTTTGAGCGAGACTATGGCGGAGTTCAAGCGCTCGCGGGGCTCGACTCAACCGTAAGAGCAGCTCTCGAGCAAGCGCGTGACCGCATCCACAGGTATCACGTTCGGCAGTCGGAAAAACTAGGCAGCTTCGACACCACCGAAGACGGAGTTTTCCTCGCGAGCCGTGTGAGTCCACTAGCCAGTGTGGGCGTGTACGCGCCCGGTGGAAAGGCGCTCTATCCGTCCAGCGTGCTGATGACTGCTGTGGTGGCGGAAGTTGCGGGCGTTTCCGAGATTATCCTCGCGTGTCCCAATCCGTCGCCTGAAGTTCGCGCAGCGGCCCACCTAGCCGGGGTGACGGGGCTGCTCAATGCAGGCGGAGCCCAAGCAGTTGCGGCGCTGGCCTATGGTACGGAGACGGTCCCGCGCGTGGCTAAGATCGTCGGGCCGGGCAATTTATTCGTCACGTGTGCGAAGCGACTGGTGTTTGGCGATGTGTCGATCGACGGGCTTGCCGGGCCGAGTGAGATCCTGGTGGTCGCGGATGATTCAGCGGATCCGAAGGTGGTTGCAGCTGATCTTCTGTCGCAAGCCGAACACGACGAAGCTGCCTATCCATTGCTCGTCTGCTCAAGTGCCGAGGTGCTTGCGAAAGTCCAAATCGAGCTCCGACTGGCGCTCGAAACGCTGCCGCGGAAAGCAGTGGCCGCCGCCTCTATCGAACAGCACGGTGCCGCTTTTTTGGTCGCGAACCGCAGCGACCTCGCAAAAATAGCCGATCAGCTGGCTGTGGAACACGTCAGCATCCAGTGTGAGAATCCCCGCGAGCTGGCCGACGCGATTCGGCACGCGGGAGCCATCTTCTTGGGCCACGAAACGCCCGAAGCTGCTGGCGACTACATGGCCGGCCCCTCACACGTCTTGCCCACGGGTGGCGCGGCTCGTTTCGGGGCGCCGCTCGGGGTTTACGACTTTGTTTCCCGCACTTCGTTGATCGGCTACTCAAAGGAAGCACTCGCGGCGCAGGCGCCGGCCATCACCGCACTCGCTGGGGCCGAAGGTTTCGAGGCACATGCGCGCGCTGTCAAAGTTCGACTTCGATAGCCCATAACCGCCACAAGGTGGCCAGAGCGGAAGTTTGCGTGGAAGCGGGCACGTTCGGTGACGCGGGTGGGCCGAATGATTGGACAGTGGGGTAAATTTTCGCTGGGAATCAAGGCCGCGCAACAGGCCGAGATGTATACTCTGGAACCTTCACGACCGGGTCTCGCCGAGCCGGCCCGTGAAGCACCCAGTGTTTCTGAGGAATCATCGATATGTCATTAATTCGACGCTTGAGCCAGGGCCTGATCCTTTGCGTGCTCGCGCTGTTATCGGGTTGCGCGAGTGAACGCGCACCGATTAACCGCGTTGATGCGGACGCCCTCAGCAAGGATTTCTTCGTCGGTGACATTGCGAACCAGAACGACAACCCGGAGTTCTACTGGCGCAACTTTGTGGTCGACGGCTCCGAGGCTCAATCGCTGATCGGCATCGGTTCTTGGAGCGGCGTGGATCGCATCCGCTGGGAAATCACCGAGAACATGCTGTTCGCGCGCAAGGCCTATTCCGTCGCTCCGGGGGCCGACGACAAGGGCTTGCCTGGCCAACGCCCAACCGGCGCCATTGTCGCGGCTTATCCGATTCTCAGGCACTTTGATATTCAGCGCGCGTACAACTCGGGAACCGGCGAAGAGCTGAATGTTATCGAGGAAAATAGTAGCGACCGCGTGTGGAATGAGCGCAAGTATTTCAGAGTGGATTGGTCGATCAACCTCGTGGATACGCCCCAATGGTACGACATGTTCGTGGGCTCCATGTTCGGCGAGATCCAAGTGACGCCACTCACGTACTACGTGAACGATCCTGGCCATCCGGATGCGCCGCATTTTGATGCGAACGCGGGCTATTTCGACATCACCAGCAAGTTCTTTATCAAGCCCGATTCCATCACCTATTCGGATGGCACGAAGGCGCCAATGTGCATGTTGGTGGGCCTGTTCACGGGAGCCGCCGTCAACAACTGCGATCCCCAAGAGGCTGTGGTCAGAAGCACCTATCTCAGGGTCGACAAGGTGGACCCCAATGATGACTTTGAGCCGTTCGAAAATACGCGCGCCTCGCTTGAGATCGTCGCCAACCCAGGCGGCATTGGCTCGAGCGATTCGGTGGGCATCGTCACCGCGCCGCGAGTGCAGTGGGATCCGCAATACGGCTTCACTGACGCCGGGATGCGCCGCTTCATGCACGTTCACAATATCTGGCAGCAAAGCCATCAGACTCAAGGCAGCTGCAACACCGACTCCGAATGCGGTGGCGGAGGCGCGGTTTGCCTGAGCACTCACGAGTGCAGCGTTCCTTGCAACTACAGCGCGCGCGCCGATACAGATAACAACGGCACCGATGACCAATGCGAAAACACGAACACCGGCTACACCAAGTCCGCTGGTTCGCAGTGCAGCATCCGCAATCGTTGCACGATCCCGTACCGCGACCGAGTGGTGAAGCCAATCGGGTATTGGATGAACAAAGAGACGCCAGCGGGCCTCACCGATGATGTCGACGCCGCAGGCAATCGCACCAAGATTGGTCCGACCGAAGACATTGGGAATACCTGGAATCAAGTGTTACGCCAGTCGGTCGCCAAGGCCCGAGAGGTGGAGTGTCGGCGCACCAACGATGGCGATAGAGCCACTTGCCATGCGCAATTCTTCGAACCGGGTGGGATCGACATGGTCAGCTTCGGGGGCTGGGGCATCGAGCAGGTGAAAGCGGGCACGGAAGACGCGCTGGTGACGTGCCACAATCCGGTGCGCAGCTACGACAATAAGCTCTGCGGTGCGCCTGGCTACAGCGCCCGAGTGGGCGATCTCCGACACAACTTCTTGTTCTACTGGCCCTACTCCTCTCGTGCACCCTGGGGCGGCATCGCCAACTGGAACGCCGATCCGCTGACAGGCCAGATCATTGGTGCCTCCGCCACAACCATGGGCCGCTCCGCAACCTACGCCGCTGCTTTCACGCGTGATGCCATCATGGTTGCCAACGGCGAGCTCACGGTCGAGGACATCACGCAGGGTACGCCAGCCTATCGCTACCAGCGACAGATCCAAAATGGGCGTGTCTCCAAAAGTTACACGAAAGAGGAACTCGACAAGATGGTCGGCTCGATCGACGCCGCCAATGCAGCCAAACAGCTGAACCCGGCGGTAACGGGCTCCCTGAAGGACAATCTCACTCACTATTTCAAGATGCTGCACGCCACCAAGCCCGTGGGCCCGGTGACGTCCCAAACGCTGCAATTCGATGCGATTGCCAGCAAGCTCAAGGGCACACAAGCCGAGGCGCAAATCGTCGACCAGAATTGGCTAGTCGATTCACTCTCCATGACGCGCACCAGCGAAGACGCGCTGGAGCTCACGTCGCCACTCCGAGGCTTGGAGCAATCTCGGGTGCAAGCGCTTCAGAATAACATCTTTGCTGGCGCCGAGAAACGAGGGCTCTGCTACTTTGAACCCTTCATCGGTAGCGTCGGCAATGCAGATGTGACGGGCGTTGCTCGCTATTTCAAGGAGAAGTACAGCGACGCCAAGCTCGCTGAAAGATTTCCGACCGACAAAGATTTGTCCCAGCGACGTGCTGAGGCAATTTACGACGACCTCTGGAAGGAGAGCTACAAAGGCATCGCGCTCCACGAAATAGGGCACTCGTTGGGCATGCTCCACCAGTTTGCCTCATCCTATGATTCCACCAATTTCAATCCACAGTACTGGCAGCTTCGAACCGGGGAAGGCAAATCTACGGCATCCTGCGGCGGCAATCCGCGCACCGGCGATGTGATGGATCCCAAGAAGGATAGCTGCATGGGTCCGCGTTATCTGGATCCAGAAAATTCAGATGAGCTCGGCCAAGCCGAGGAATCACGCCCTGGCATCAACTATTTTGGGAACACCTCCACCATGGAGTACCAAAATGAGCGCTTCTTCGAGAGCGTGGGTTTGGGCCAATTCGATGAGCACACCATGAATGTCCTCTACGGACGGGTGGTGCAAACCTTCGACACTGATGCCGCGGATGGGATGCCCATGAAGGATCAGGATACCTTCGCCGTCCGCAATTGGAGCCACCTACCAGATTATTCGCTCGCCAATTGGTCCACCGATTTAACAGGCGGCGAGGCTGTTCAGCCGATGCACTACACAGAAGCGGCGCGACGCATGAAGCTTTTCGATCCGAGCCGTTGTCGAGACGCAACCGCCGAGGAAAAGGCTCACGCCGAATGGCGGATTGTGCACGGGAAAGTCTGCGCTCCGGCTCCGCGTGACTACGCCGCCTGGAACGACATGCAGGACGGGCCGGCTGCTGGCAACGATTACTTCTCGCCCAAGCTCCGTTCGCGCGCCGACGGACGCACTGCTCCAGGCGCCGTGCGTTGGCCTTACCGTTGGGGAACGACGAGCAACTCGTATCTCCACACCAACCCAAGCGATGCCGGCGCGGACGTCTACGAAGTGACGGTGGAGACCATTCGGAAGTTCGACTACTCCTACCCGTTCCGCTATTTCCGCCGCGGGAACCGCGATTGGTTTTATCCGGGCATCCCTTCGCGCACGATCAATGAATTCTATGAGCGCCTCCGCTCCTATCACTGGGGCATCGCGAATAACAACGCATACTTCCGCTCGTTTGGTGACGCGGACTTCCAGGCCCTTGCCAAGTCGGATGATTGGTGGCGCCCGTATCTTGTCGCTGAGCGACTGATGTTCGACAACATCACGCGCGCACTCTTGATGCCGGAAATCGGTGGCTATACCAAAGTCACGCAGAAGGCCGCTTACGGCGATGTCTTCCTGGGCTCGACGAAGGACATTTATTTGCCCGGGGCACCCAATGCGGGAGCCAAATTTATTCTCGACGCCGCCACGGGCCGCTACATCAGCCCTTCCTTCAATGATGGTCCGGGTGGCGGCGGTTCGTGGGAGTACCAAAACTGGGTCAATTGGGTCGGTTTCTCGGTCGAAAAGAGCGAAGCCGGCCGCGCTCTCACCGACGGGCGAGCCGTCTTTCAGACAAATTCGAACCAGAACTACTTGGATGGTCGAGGGCTCAGCGTGAGCTTCCGAACAGACATGCCAGAGGCAGTAGACCGCCTCATTGGAGGCTTGCTCTCCAGCGACTGGGACACGATCGCGCCCTACGTCCCGATCTCAATCGAAGACACTCACCCTGAAGTTCAGATGACGGATCTCTCCGGCGTCGCTCCAAAGCGACCTGCCGGCACTGGGCTAGTCTATCCGAACGTCGGCTACCAACAACAGATCTCCACCCTGCTCTACACCCACTTGTACTCGCGCCTCGATACCGATCTCACCCTCGCCAACAAGATGCGCATTTGGGTGGATGGTTACCTCGGCGAATTCAACATTCCAACAGAGCAGCAGATCCGTTTCACGAATCCTGAAAGCGGTCTGACGTATATCGCGCGCAAGTTCGGTCCCGACGAGATCGATGGAAAGATCGTCGATAAAGGCGTGGCGTCGCGCATGTTGGATCGCGCCAATCGGTTACTCCTCCTCACCTATCAGGTGGAATTGGACGCGCAAAACAAGCCGATCCTCGATCAATATGGTCAACCAACCGTAAAACGTGGCACCGACGGTCAACCCTTGGAGCTCGCGACAGGAGCGCTCACCACCGATTACCGACTCTATGTCGGAGTTCTGGACGCCTCGGTGCAGATTTCTAATCTGGTGGGCTTCGGACCTTTCAATCTCTGAGAAGCTCCCAAACTTGTCCGGAGCACCTTTCGGCTTCGGCAGCGAGGTCTCTCAAAGTCGAACACAGGATAGTAAGCATGCTTACTATCTTCCAAGAACAAAAAGGGCTGCTCGCCGGGCGGTGCCGCGGCACATTCAACTCTGGCGTTGGACTAGGTAGCCGTCTGCCAAGAGACGACTGAGCGACTGCAGGAGTTCAAGATCACTTTCATGACGTGAATCTAAAAGTGTTCTCAGGCTTTCCGCATTCAGGGCAGCCTGCACGAGGTCCAGCTCGTACTCCTCAAGATCTTCGAGCGCCGACAAGAGCGGCGTTGGCAGCGCGAAGCGGCTTGTCTGGCGAGGCAAATTTGGAGCGAGGCGCTTCACTTCATCGTAGTTGCGCATGGCCTCGATCACGAGGTGCTCCGTGGATTCCAAGAAGGGCTCGAGGAACTCACTTGGCCCCGCGGCTTCAAGTTCGAACTGGCCGCGTGTGAGCCCCATTACCCGAAAAAATGCCTTATGCGGTGAGAGCCCGGGCAAGCGGAGCAGCTCAGCATGAACGATCTGCCCCTTCTGAAAATGGATCTTGCCGGAGCCCGCGTCGGCGTTAAGCAACAAGACGCCCGTCTTCTTCCCGTTGGCAAGCAGTTGCACCAAATCGGTAACCGGGATCTCTTCCAGATCCCCCCGCATGCGTGGCCCACGGGACGCCTTCCGTTCTGCTCCAATATTCTGAAGGCTCCTCACCTCGGACGCAGACGACCCGCGGCCTCCGTCCACCGCCACCAGCTTGAGAATGTTCATGCCGACCAAGAGCCGATCGCCCACAACGAGATCTGCGCGCTTGATTCGTTCTCCGTTGATGAACGTCCCATTCGTAGAACCGAGATCCGTCACCCTCACCACGTGGGCCTGACGCGCAACGGTGGCGTGGTGACGGGACACCAACTCTTCCACCAACACCAAGTCCGCGTCCGTGGCTCGCCCAATTAAGAGCTCCTGGCCAGCCAGAAGTGGGAACTCACCACCTTCGTACTTTCCAGAAATGAATCGAAGAACGAGAACCTGTGGTTCAGAGGACTGTGCTGGTAATTGGGCCTCTTGAAACATTCAGAGCAACTTTCGGAACCCAACGTGTAGTCCCCGAATGCCCGGGAGGATACGGCAAGCTAAAGAAATGCGTCAAGAAATCGCGCTCTCGCCGCCGCCCCCCGCGGGGCGCAGGCTCGCTCGCCCTGAGGTTGAATTTGACGTTTCGATGGCGCTCGAAATCGGAAGCGTGATGGCGAACGTGCTGCCGTGTCCAACCTGAGACTTCACCTCAATGCGCCCGCCCATCTCTTCGACGATACGCTGACTTATCGCCAGGCCAAGGCCGGTACCCTTTGGTTTCGTCGTGAAAAATGGGACAAATAGGCTTTGGCGCACTTCCTGGGTCATTCCACGACCGGTGTCCGAAACGGCAATCTCGATCCACTTGCCGGGTGTGTGCCCGCTGGTGTCTGGAATGACCCGTGTCGTCACGACTACCGGACCTTCCTGCTCCATCGCCTGGGTGGCGTTCTTGACCAGGTTGAGCATGACCTGGCGGAGTTGCTCAGCATCCCCGGGCACGAGTGGTAGATTGGGCGTGAGCCGCGCCTCCAATTTGCAGCCGTGCGCGCGATCGGAAGCCGCGATTCTCAGCGCATTTTCTACGACGTCATTCACATCCAACGGTTGAAAATCGCTCTTTCCGGGGCGCGCATAGCTGAGAACAGAGCCCACGACGCGGTCCAACCGATCGACCTCCTGCAGGATAATATCGACGAACTCCTTGTCTGCCGAGGCAGCCGCGGAGGCTCCTACCGTTTCTTGAAGCAGCTGTGCCGCACCTTTGATCGCACCGAGCGGATTTTTGACCTCATGCGCTAGACCCGCCGCCATCTGCCCCAGCGCCGCCAGCCGATCCCGTTGGTGCATGCGCCGATATTGGCGAGAGTTTTCCACAACGACCCCAATTTGAAGCGCAAACGGCTCCAGCAACGCAATCTCATCGTCCGAAAGAGCATCGCGCACGCGGTCGTCCGCCACCAACAGAAAGCCGAGCAGCTGGCTGCCTTCTCCGTGAATGCTCAGACACACTCCCGCCGCATACGGTCCCAAAATTTTGGCTGCCGCAAGGATCCGTTCGTCAGCCTCGGCCTCACCCGTAAAGCCACCCCTTCGTTTCTCAAGCGCTTCGAACTCGAGTTGCTGGAGCGCCACCGAAGCACTCTTGCTGAGCCTGTCGAAGAGTGGGCGTCCGGCAGCCGCGTCAATGCGTTCGGGCGGTGCGGGGCCAAGATAGGTACCCAAGTGATAGTCGGGCCCCAAAGGATCCCGAAAGTAGATGGCGGCACCCGTAACCCTCCGCGACTCCTCCAACGCGGTCATCACCACTTCCTGCATCTTCTGAACTTCGAGCACGTGAGAAAGCTGCGCCTTCGCCAAGCCAAGCGCCCTTTCGAGATCCACGCGCTCCCGAAAAAACACCAGATGCACGTACTTTTCGAGCTTGGTGCGAAGCGGCTCCACCAACACCAAAATCACGAGGGCCGCCAGCGTCGCTCCCAAATACATCGTGTCAAAACCGCCGTACAACACGACAAACACGTAAAACACACCGGCCATCCCAAATGCGAGCGCCGTGGACACCAAGAGCTGCACCAGGACATCGAACAGATCCAAGAGCCGCTCACGGATCAGAGATTCGGAAAGCATGAACAAGAATACGATGCTCAAGACAGCGCCAACCGGCGGCAACGGCGCGCCAATGAACCACAAAAAATCTGCCAGACTGAAGGCTGCAGCCAGAGCGCCGATCGACACCAAAACGCGCACTCGCCTTTGGATGGCACGCGACCCACTGTGCTCGCCGCGCTGTGCGAGGGACCAAAGGCCAGCCGAGAGCAGCCCAAAAACGTAAAGAAAAATCCCATAGCGCTCCAACGCAGTCTGCCGAGGCAAGGCTACCAGCAAGAGCAGTGGCAACATTAAGATACCTGCAACGCGCAGCAACTTCGAGGGCCCCGGCTTACGGGGCACTACCGCATCAAAGAGATGCAACGCAAACTGCGGCAAGAGCACCACGAGCACGATCGTAAAACGCACCCACACATCGGTTCGCACAAAGTGATAGAGCCATTGCGCGAGGTACCAGAGCCCAATATCCGCCGCAAATGCCGCGAATAAAAACTGCGTGCGACGTGGCCGACTCCGCAAAAGGATGGACACCGCAATGGCGAGCGCGAGGGCGCCGCAAAAGAGCGAGGTTTGCGTGCGTAGATCCACTTTGGCTCTCAGTTATCCGTTCAGGTAGATGTCTCAGCTACCCATTCTGGTAGAGCTGGTGCTCGTTGATGTAGGCCAAGACACGCTCGGGCAAACTCAATTCGAGCTCAGTTCGCGCGGCTGGTTCGTGCCGTATGCGCAACAGCTCCCGCACCCGTGTGGAAGAAATCCCAGGCAAGACAGGCTCCGGCGCTTCTGGACCGACCACGCCGACTCGCCCTAGAATTTGTTGGGGCGCTAGCTCCTTGAGCCGCGAGGCGCCGTGCCATTTCTCGAACTCAGGCAACTGATCAGCTCCCATCAGGAGCGAAAACACCTGCGCTGGATTCACTTCTTTCAAGTGCTCCAAAGTGGCTAAGGTGCGGCTGGGCTTGGGCAAGTCTGCCTCCACCCGCGACACCGTGACACCCGGCAGCCAGCCCATGCACAGCTCCACCATGGCAAAGCGATGTTCAAAACTCTCCAAGCGCTTCGCGAAAGCATGCTCAAAAACCGGCACCACCAACACCTTCTCAGCCCAACCCACTGAGAGTGCGTAGCTTGCCGCCATCACGTGAGCCACGTGAGGCGGGTTAAAACTGCCGCCGTAGAACGCCACTTTCACGAGGATCTCCGGAGCATCGTACACACTTCGTGGTAAGGATGGGCATTTTTTGCTTCAGAACTAGCGGCCAGGCTCTAAGCTCAGCCGATCAGCATGGCAACGCGACTCAGCCCCGCAACGAGAGCCGTTGAGATCTGGCACGACGGCACAAAACTTCCAGCCAATGCCGGGGAACCATTAGCCTTTGCTCTGATCGCCGCGGATCGCATCGCGCTCGCGAGGAGCCCCAAATTGCATAGGCCACGCGGCCCCTACTGCCTTGCCGGTGCGTGCGACGGCTGCTTGGCCCGGGTGGATGGGGTCCCCAACGTGATGACTTGCATGAGGCGCGCAGCAGGCGGCGAACAGATTGAGACTCAAAATGTTTTCGGGAGCCGCGAGACAGATTTGTTGCGTGCCTCGGACTTCCTGTTTCCAAAGGGGATCGATCATCACCAACTCTTCGCGGGCGTGCCGATCATCTCGGATGTGGTTCAGGCCTTCGCGCGTCGTGTTGCGGGCCTAGGAGAGTTGCCCGATGAGGCACAGCTCCCGCGGGAAGCGCGAAAGCTGAGCGTGGATGTGGCGGTGGTGGGCGGAGGACGCTCCGGGTTAACTCTAGCGGAAGCACTGCGGCGAGCGAACGTGGGCGACGTGCATCTCTTCGACGATAAGCTGGAACTGGGAGCCAACTTGCGTCTTTTGTGGCCAGAACGTGCAGAAGGGGCTGTACTCGCGGCCCAGTCTGCGGCTGTCGTGTGCCACCCAGAAACCACGATTGTCGGGCTCTTTGAGTCGCCTGGGGGCGCGCCGCCCACGCTTCTCGCAACCAACGCCGAAGGCGCGACGCTGGTGAGCGCACGCGCTATCGTGCTCGCGACTGGCAGCTCTGACCGCACACTCCTGTTCGGTAACAATGACCTGCCGGGAGTATTCTCGGCCCGGGCCGCGCTCGCGCTGCTCCGCGCTCACATCTCGATCGGCCCTCGGGTGCTCTTGGTTGACGCCGCGGAGATGGGCCGGGTGTTTGAGCAACTCGCCACGGATCAGCTTCAGATCACTCACGCCACTTCCGACTCACTGCTCAGCGCCAAAGGTTCAGCACGCGTGAGCGGTGCGCGCTTTCGGGATACCAAGCAAACCTGGCGCGGCGAGGCAATTGTGATTGATGGCCCGCGACCGAGCGCGTTGCAGCTCGCGATCCAGGCCGGATTCGCCGTAGAATTCTCGGGCGAGGCGTACCGCCTGCGGAGCCCAGCTTCCAGTGCCGCAGCTCTCCCGCCAGTTTGGGTCACCGGTCACGCCGCTGAGTGCGGCGGAACTCAGGCGGCCCACACCCACACTTTGACGTTGGCAATTAGTCACTTTCTAGGAAAAGCCTAGCGCTCCACGAGCGTGCCAAACAGCGAAAGCCCGCCGGCGATGAACACCAAGTCAAACACGAGCATGAACTTCAGATAATCCAAAAGCTCACCCAGCGGCACACCATTGAAGAGCTCCCGCGACGCGCTGACAGCCGAGAGCAGCGTGGGAGAAAGCAGAGGGAATAGCACGATTGCCAAAATCAGATCGCGCGCACCCGTGCGGACCGTCATCGCGCCAAAGAGCGTCCCGGCCGCTGCGATACCTGGAGTGGCGATGAGTGCCACCCAAAACAACCCACCGCCAACCTCCATCAAGTCTAACGCCAGGAAGAGGCACGCTAGCGGGATAACCACCAACTCCACGATGAACAGAAATGAGGCAATACCCAGTGTTTTCCCGGCAAAAATGGCGCTGCGCGCAATCGGGGTGACCAAGAGGCCATCGAGCGCCCGCTCTTGACGCTCCCGCTGCCAGCCGCGGCCCAGCGCCAGCACTGCCGCAAATGCGACCGAAATCCAAATCACACCCGACCCCACCAGTCGACGTGTGCTCGGACCTCCGTAAAACGCGAGCGATGCCATCACCACCACCAGGGCCGCAAAGAAGGTGCTTGTCGTCACCACCTCGCCCGTCTTGATCTCAATTGCCAGATCTTTACGAAAGATGATGAGAGCTTCCTCAAGCCAGGAGGTCTTGCGGCGAGCGCTCCGCTGCTCGGAGCTGTGAGAGGATGCGGCCGCTAGCATGGCGGAATACTCACCCTCTTCGGGCGGGGCGCGCAAGCGCTGCGTGGACAGCAGGTAATTGCTTGGCTCGCGTGTAACCGCTAGATTCCGGCCATGACAGACGTTCGTGTCGTGGATGACCTCCAGCTCTCAGAAGCCGCCTACTGGGACACCATCTTCCTGGATGACGCGTTCAACAGCCGGCTGTTCTTGGAGCGCCTGCACTTCTCAGAATATCGGGTGAAGTCGCAAGAAACCGTGGGCGACGAAATTCGGCGTGTGCTCGTGGCGACGCCGCCGATGGGTGAGCTGCCAGGGCCTCTGAAGAAACTTATCGGGGAGAGTGTGAGTTACGAAGAACGCGGTGTTTTTAACAAAACAAAACGCCGCTACGAATTCAGCGTGGTCCCAGGCAGGCTGGCAGACAAAGTCACGATCAAGGGCAGCCTGCACTTCGAGCCGCTTTCGGAGAATAGTTGCCGCCGTATTTTTGAGGCCACGATCAGCGCCCGCATCCTGATCGTAGGAAGCCTGCTCGAAAAGAAGATCGCCAGCGACCTTGAGCGCAGTCAGAAAGCAGCAGCCCGCTTCACGAATGAGCACGCAAAAGAGCTAGCCGCCCAAGCGGCTGCTAATAGCGGAGTTTAGGAAGCTTGCTTGACGCGACGCTTCACTGCAGCGTGCAGATCGAGCAGTCGAGGAACCGCGAAACCGTTGAGGCGCGACTTGTAGCCGTCGTCCTTGGTGCGCTTCTCAAGCTCGAGAATCGCAGCGACGAGCTTTGCCCGGCTACCAAACTCTTTCTTGACCTGGCTCAGACGGTCGTGGAGGCGAACCAACTTCGCGTTGGAAACTCGCTTCAACCCCTTCCCAGTGTTGAGCACATCAACCCAAAGCTCATCCGTCTTCAATTTCTCGACGGCGGCAACGAGCTCAAGTTTGCTCTTGAAGCGTTCTTTGACCAGGGCAAGCGGTGTTTTCTTCATGATCTCAAGCCTTCCGTTCCTCGAAGGGCCGGCCTTCCTAGCAATCTCCTTCCGCGCCCGCAACTCTTTCCATTTTTTGGGGCGAAAGGCCTAGATGTGAGGGGCGTAGCCGGGTTGGACCGTCCGGGTTGAGAGGCTCCATGACACCCCGTTCCGGGCATGGTAACGCGCGAGGCGCATGACCGTCCGCGTTCGTTTTGCGCCCTCTCCTAGCGGCTACCTGCATCTTGGGCTTGCCCGAACTGCCCTCTTTAACTGGCTTTGGGCCAGAAAGGCCGGCGGCACGGTGGTGGTTCGCGTTGAAGACACGGATCAAGAACGGAGCAGCGTGGAGAGCGTGCGCGCCATTTTGGATTCGTTGCGTTGGCTCGGACTCGACTGGGATGAAGGCCCCGAAGCCGGCGGCAACGATGGCCCGTATTTCCAGAGTGAACGGCGCCATCTCTATCAGGCTGCCGTTGAACGACTCATCTCCGAAGGCAAAGCCTTTCGCTGCTATTGCACCAAGGAGGAGTTGGATCAGGCGCGCCAAGAACTGAAAGCCAAAAATCCCAAGGCACAGTTCACGTATCCTGGCACCTGCCGGGAGCGCCACGGGCAACCTGATTTGCCGCACGTCGTGCGTTTCAAGACGCCGAAAGAGGGCTCCACCGACTTCGTGGATCGGGTGTTTGGCCTTATCAGCACGCCCAACAAAGAACAGCAGGATTTCGTGCTGATGCGCTCAGATGGGTTCCCTTTATACAACCTGGCCTGCGTCGTGGACGATCACGCGATGCGCATTAACTTGGTATCCCGCGGCCGCGACCACATTGGCAACACGCCGCTCCAGATCCTGCTCTATCGAGCGCTCGGTTACGCTGAACCCGAATTCGCTCACCTCCCCATGATTCTGAATGCCAAGGGAGAAAAGCTCAGCAAACGCCACGGCGCCGTGGGCGTTCAAGATTATCGGGAACGCGGTTACCCAAGCGCCAGCGTGCTCAATTATCTTGCTCGTTTCGGCTGGTCTTACGGCGATCAGGAAGTATTTTCGCTCGCGCAATTGGTCGAGCTGTTTGATTGGGATCGCGTCAACAAGAGCGATGGCCGCTTCGATGACAAGAAATTCTTAGCCATCGCCTTTGAGCACTTGAAGACCGAAACGCTGATGCCAGCAGAGCGTTATGCCGAGCAGCTGCAACCGCTCCTTCAAGCCCGCGGATTGGCCGCGCCAGTTCCCGCGCAGCTGTTGGCTGCCATCGAGACCATTCGCCCGCGCGCACGCACCTTGCTCGAAGCCGTGGATGCCGTCGATTATTACTTTCGTGAGCCACCCGTGTACGATCCCAAGGCCCAGGAGAAGTTCTTGGTGGGCGCAGCTGGGCCTCTTCTCGACAGCCTCCACGCGGTGCTGAGCGGAGTGCAAAATTGGCAAGCTCAAGCTCTCGAAACGGCCTTTCAGAAATGGCTTGAAGCCGACGGGATCGAGCTGAAGGACGTAGCGCAACCAGCCCGTGTGGCGCTCACCGGTCGAAGCGCGAGCCCAGCACTGTTTGAGGTAATGGCCGTCTTGGGTCGAGAGTTCGCGCTGGCCCGCCTGAAGCATGGAGCTCGCCTAGCGCGGGGTGAGTGACCGCGAGTGATGAGCTTGGCACCCACACCCGCTGAGATCGCGCAGCACCTTGAATTCCCTTTGTCGGTACTCAAGGAGATTTCCTGGTTTGATGCCCTGATCAACTACGCCCCTTTCAAGGCGTTGATCCCGCTTCCCATTTTGGCGCTGATAGCTCCGCCGATTTATTGGTTCTTCAAGAAGACCTGGAAGGCGTTGGACCAGGAGGCCACTGACTACCGCGTGAACTTGAGTCGTTCGGGCGGTACTGACTTTCGCCCTTTTGTCTGTCTGGTGCTCGTGGCGGCCATCCTGACGCTACACGAGTACTACGGGGGGCGCTCCACCTTCGAAGCGGTGTTTCGCCCGTGGCTCATCAGCCTCGAGGCTCGCTATCCCCAATGGGTAAACATGGCCAAGTGGGGGGATTTTTATGGCTATTGTTGGTGGGTCGGAGCACGCGTCATTGGCTATGTTGTCGTGCCTTTTCCCATCTGGAAGCTTTTGTTCCCACGAGACAGCCTGCTCGACATGGGACTTCGAGGGCGAGGTTTCTTTTCGCACTTCTGGATCTACGGGCTGTGCCTCTGCGTAGTCCTACCTGCCATGTGGGCCGTGGCTCACCAGCCCGATTTTGGGAACTACTACCCTTTCTACAAGTTCAGCTCCCGAAGCTGGTTTGATCTTCTGCTCTGGGAAGGAATTTATGGCCTGCAATTCCTAGCGCTGGAACTCTTCTTCCGCGGCTGGATGCTGGGCGCGCTGCGCCGATCCCTCGGCTCGAGCGCCATCTTCGTCATGGCCGTGCCTTATTGCATGATCCACTATGGAAAGCCGTACCTTGAGTCCCACGGAGCGATTGTGGCGGGCATTGTCTTGGGTTCGCTCGCCATGAGAACGCGCAGTATTTATGCTGGATTCCTGGTCCACATCACGGTGGCTTACCTGATGGACCTCGGCTCCTTGTGGCACCGAGGGGCATTGCCAACCGTATTTTGGCCGGGCTGAGCCAGCGTGGAACGAGAAGCGCGGTTTTTGTCTTGCTAGAGCGGGCCAGTTCGTGATTGTTGGGCCCACAGAAAGCATGCGAGAAAACAATGTGGGAGATGCTCCGTTGAACGAAAAGAGCTGGACCAGGGAACAAAGCGCCGCGCTTTACCAAATCGCCGGCTGGGGCTCGCGCTACTTTTCGGTGAACGCCGAAGGACGCGTTGAGGTCACCCCTGATCCCACGACATCACGCTCCGTCGACCTGCATGAGCTCGTGGAACAGCTCACAGCACGCGGGCTCGATCTGCCCCTCTTGATCCGTTTTTCGGATATCCTCCAAGATCGAATTCGCCGAATCAACCTGGCCTTTTCGCAGGCGATAGCCGAATACGAATATGCCGGCATCTACCGCGGCGTCTACCCCGTCAAGGTGAACCAGCAACGGCATCTCGTCGACGAAATCGTTGAGTTCGGGCAGCCTTGGAAATTTGGGCTCGAAGCCGGCTCCAAGCCAGAGCTGCTGATCGCGCTAGCCGCCATGAAAGACCACGGCGGGCTGATCATCTGCAATGGTTACAAAGATCTCAAGTACATGGAGACGGCGCTCTTAGCGCAGCGCTTCGACAAGACCGTGATCGTGGTGCTGGAGCGCATCGAAGAAGTAGAAACAGTGCTGCAAGCCTCGGAGAAGCTGGGCATCAAGCCGCTCCTAGGCGTGCGCGCGAAGCTCACCACCAAAGGCGTGGGACGCTGGGGCACTTCTACTGGAGATCGGGCCAAATTCGGGCTGAGTTCAGTGGAAATCGTCAAGCTCGTGGATCGCCTTGCGGAAAAGGGCATGCTCGATTCACTGCAGCTTCTCCACTTTCATATCGGGAGCCAAATCTCCAGCATTATCCCGATCAAGAATGCACTGCAGGAAGCTTCCAATATCTACGTGGAGCTCGCCAAGATGGGCTGCCAGATGGGCTATCTCGATGTCGGGGGCGGCTTGGCCATCGACTACGACGGCTCGAAAACCGACTTTCACGCCTCCAGAAACTACACCTTGGAGGAGTACGCGGCGGACGTCGTGGGCCACGTGCACACCGCCTGCACCAAAGCCAATCTTCCAGTCCCCACACTCGTGAGTGAATCCGGTCGTGCCATCGCGGCACACCACTCAGTCCTCGTCTTCGAAGTGGTGGGTGCCAACACGATCAACGCGGGCCAACCCACCGAACCGCCGCCGGGCTCACATCGCTTGCTGAAGGAGCTGTACGAAACGCACAACGGCGTGCAGCCCAAGAATTTGCAGGAGAGCTACCACGACGCCAGCCAAGCCAAAGAAGAAGCGCAGAGCCTCTTCAAATACGGCTATTTTGGCTTGCGAGAGCGCGCCGAGGCCGAACGCCTGTTTTGGAGCTGCTGCGAAAAAATTCGAGACACGCTGCGACGGATCAAGGAAGTGCCCGAGGAGCTTTCGCACATCGAAAACATGCTCTCCGCGATTTATTACTGCAATTTCTCGATCTTTCAGTCAGCGCCGGACATCTGGGCCATCGATCAATTGTTTCCCATCATGCCCATCCATCGCCTGGATGAGGAGCCTGAGATCAATGCCACCTTGGCCGATCTCACCTGCGATAGCGATGGCATGATTGATCGCTTCATAGACATCGAAGACGTCAAAAGTTCATTGCGAGTTCACAACCTCAAGCCCAATGAGCCGTACTACCTCGGCATGTTTCTGAACGGCGCGTATCAGGAGATCTTGGGAGATCTGCACAATTTATTCGGCGACACCAACGCCGCCTTCGTTCGCCTCACCGATGACGGATTTCAGATCAGCCACGTGGTCAAAGGCGATTCCGTGTCTGAAGTCTTGAAGTACGTGGAATACGATCCTGCCACGATGCTGGAATCCGTGCGGCATCAGGCTGAGAAAGCGCTGGCCCGCGGCAGCCTCACGCGCGAACAAATGCGCACGCTGCTTCAACACTATGAAGAAGCGCTGCGAAGCTACACGTACCTAACAGAGTGAGTTAGCCCTCCAGCTCCGCTTCCAAGCGCTCGCAGAGGCTCGTCAGCACCTTGATCCGCGCAAAAAGCTTGTCGTTCGCCTCCACCAGCGTCCACGGGCAATACTCAGTGCTGGTGCGCTCCACCATTTCGGCACTGGCCAGCTCATACAGGTTAGCCTTGTCCCGATTGCGATAATCTTCGCTGGTGATCTTGTATTGCTTGTACGGCGTGAGCTTGCGCTCCTCAAAGCGCTTGAGCTGCTCCTCCGCGCTGATGTGCAACCAGAATTTCAACACGATCGTGCCGTATTCGGTGAGCTGCTCCTCAAAATCATTGATTTCCTTGTAAGCCCGGCGCCACTCCGCTTCCCGAGCGAACCCCTCCACACGCTCCACTAAGACTCGCCCGTACCAGCTGCGATCGTAGATCGTGAAGCGACCCCGCCGCGGGATCTGCCTCCAAAAACGCCAGAGGTAATGATGGGCGCGTTCTTCATCCGTCGGAGCGGCGATCGGGATCACGCGGTAGCTGCGTGCATCGAGAGCTCGGGTGATGCGCCGAATCGCGCCACCTTTACCCGCCGCATCCATGCCTTCAAACACCACGATGACACTGCGCTTCTTGGCCTTCAACTTGCGGCTGAGCCGATTGAGTCGCGATTCAAGCTGATTCAACTCGCTGGTATATTGAATCCGCTCGAGCTTCTGCTTCAGATCCAAGCTATCGAAGATTGTGCTCGGGTTCGCGGCGGTCGGCGCGGGCGGGGCTTCTTTCTCGGGCTTGGTGCGAGCTAGCCGCTCCCGGATCCGGTCCAGAACATGAGTGCCCGCAGAAATATTGCGGAAATTCTCATCAGCACTTTCGATGATCGTCCAGGCCGCCTCCCCAGTACTCGTCTGGCGAAGCGCGCGGCTGCACACGCGCACCAAGTGATCAAAAAGCTTGTGGTGCTCCCAATCCTGCTTGGTAACGCGCCAGCGCGTGAGCTTGTTCGCTTCGAGCTTCTTGAAGTGTCGCTTCTGCTGAGCGCGACTCACATGCATCCAAAGCTTGATCACCAGAGCACCGTCGGCACTCAACGCTCGTTCAAAGTCATTCGCTCGCTCCAGCTCAGCATCAAATTCCTGCTCGCTCGTCGTCCCGTAGCCGTGCCTCAAGATGGGCTCGGTATACCAAGAACCCAAAAAGATCCCGATGCGCCCCCGCGGCGGCACCCACATCCAAAACCGCCAAAATTCAGGGCGTTCCCGCTCTTCTTCGGTAGGCGGCGCGTACGCCTCGGTCGTGAGATAGCGAGCATCCAACCACTCACACAACAGATTGAGGACGTCCCCCTTGCCGCCCCCGTCGACCCCGTTGATCAAGATGACTACCGGGAAATCAGCCGTGAGCAAGGCCGACTGGGCCTCCAAGAGCTCTGCCCGAAGCTTCTCGGAAGCAGGCTTGTAGTCTTCACGGCTTAAGGTGCGGCCGAGTTCAGCAGTTTCAAACATTTGGGATCCTTTTGTTGGTAAGGGGTGCGTTCATGGCCCGGCGTTCTCCGGCGTGTGCGTGGTTGGCGGCACAATTACGCTACTTGTGCAGCGAGTCGCGCAAATTAGGAACCACGATGACCTGCATGCCGCGCAGGTTAGCACCTGGCGACGCACGAGGGAAAATCGCACTGACCAGCCCTGTACCCCAACAAGCCGCAGGCACTGGCCGCTCTTTGGCATACAGCTTAAGATCGGCGATCACGGCGCGCCCCGCTTCTTCTTGCGCGCGGGCTTCGCGGCCGCCAGTGCGCCCATCGCATGGTCAAAGTCGTCTGCTTGTGCGGATTTCGCGGCAAGGCGTCCGCGGTGGAAGGCGTCGTACTCGTCGGTGGCGTGACCGACCGCCGTCTCGTGAGTAATGCGCCCCGCGTGGGTCAGGATATCGCGCTCATTGAGCCGCAGAAAACCGTCCAGTTTGGCTACCCAGTCGCCCATGCGCATGGGCATGCGCCTCATGGCCTGGCCCTCGGCGAACACCAGGTACTGTTCCACTAGGTTGTTGAGCGCAGCCAGCTCTGGCTCGTTCAAGTAGTTCTTGGCAATGACCGCGTCCTCCTTGCGCGGCTTGGCTCCACGCCAGTTCGTCAGGCCCATGTTGGACTGCTGGCGATTGGCACGCGCGTGAATGATCTCCGCGGCGGTCTGGCCGGTGATGGCCCAGTGCACCTTATTTTGCACCGTCTTGAAGAAGGTCAGACTGGTCTCGGCGGTCGGGTCGTAGTCGAGGCTGGTGGAGTAGATGTCGGTGATCTTCTGGTAGAAGCGCCGCTCGGACGTTCGGATGTCCTGGATACGCCGGGTGAGCTCTTCGAAGTAGTCGAAGGGGAGATCCGGGTTCTTCAGTCGTTCATCATCTAGCACGAACCCCTTGACGATGTACTCGCGCAGGCGCTGCGTCGCCCAAATCCGGAACTGGGTCGCAACGCGGGACTTGATCCGGTATCCGACGGAGATGATCGCGTCGAGGTTGTAGAAATCGAGCTTGCGCTGCACATCTCGCTTGCCCTCACGACGAACCGACAAGAATTCCTTGTGAGTTGCCGGAGAGCGCAGCTCGCCTTCCTCGTAAATGTTCTGAAGGTGCAGGCTGACGTTCTGCTGAGTCGTCTGAAACAGATCGGCCATCAGCTGCTGCGTGAGCCAGACGGTTTCGCCCTCGAAGCGGACCTCGAGCTTGATGTCGCCACTCTCGGACTCGTAGATCAGCAGGCTGGACTTCGCCGGTTCGTCGCTCATGCCTGATCCTCTGCGGCAGGAGGCTGGCACAGCTGCGCGAATTGGAATCGAACAACGCTGTTGGTATCAAATCCCTGCACGACGGGTCGCGCCCTCCGCGATGGCCCGCTCCATGTCGTCCAGGCCCACCGGAGCTACACCTGCTGGTGGCGTGAGCCTTGCTGCCAGAAGCTCATCAACGGTCAGCTTGCGGCCCTGGGAAACGCGCGAGCCTCCGGTTCCCAAAACGATGACCTCCGCTTCGCCCGGCGGAAAGTCGCTCGGCAGGGTGATGCTCACTTCGCGATTCCCCGTAACCTCAATCCTTGTTCGATGGGCGTGCATGGACTTGATTATGCACACCATTCACGCGGGTACGCCACCGTTCGCGCGCATCGGCGGCGGGTTGGCGCCATCAGTAGAGGCACGCGACGAGCCGTCTTTGGGCTCCTCAATACCAGCGACGACGTGCCGCAACGCTTCGGAATCTAGTACACGGTGTGCGAGCGGCATCCCCCGAACAACCCGGATGAAACCCGGTTTCGGCTTCACAAGACTCATAACGCCTTGCGCACGCGGCTTTCTCGAAAGGGGTTGATTCGACAGTGGATGGTTGCCACCCCGCGCCTAGCGCGTCTATCATCCACGATCCAGCGGACAAGAAAGCTCTTTCGGAGCGGGACATTGTACATAATTCATCACGCGAGTAGTTAAGAAAGGGCGGCGGGGACGTGCAACTGCAAATGCGTAGAAATATTTATCTAGAGCCGGCGATCGTGCACTACCTTGCTCTCAAGTCGGGGACACCATGACAGCGGACCAAGACGACGTGCACGGCCAGACTCCTGCTGCCCTCACCAAGCGGCCACCCGGTTACGCCGAATGGCTCACGGATCTCAAATCGCGCATCCATGCTGCCCAGCAGCGCGCGGCGCTCGCCGTCAATCGTGAGCTGTTGCAGCACTATTGGCAGCTCGGGCGCGACATTCTCGAGCGGCAGGAGCAAGCAGGCTGGGGCGCGGGATCGTTGACCAAGTAGCAGCCGATTTGCGCGCCGCGTTCCCCGAAATGAAGGGCTTCTCGCGCTCAAATCTCCAGTATATGCGGGCATTTGCGGAGACCTGGCCCGACCAGGGTTCAATTGGCCAACAGCCTGTTGGCCAATTGCCCTGGGGGCACAACCTCGTCCTGTTAACCAAGCTCAAGACGCCTGAAGCCCGACTCGCGCACGCAGCGCGGGCCGTTGTGCACGGGTGGTCACTTGCCTTTCGCCAAATTCATCGGGACAAAGATGGCAGGTGCGAAGCTGGACCGAGCGGTGCTCTCGGGGACAATCCTCAGCAACGTTAATCTATCCGCGTTTTGCAGAGCAGAACTCGATCATCGAGGTTCCAGCATCGTCGACGTTCGCTCGATCATGAATGCGCTTGCGCGCCAGCGCGAGAGCGAAGGAGCGCGCCTCGGCATCAGTGCCCCATCCGGGCATGCGTGCTCACGCGGCTACCAGTGGCTTCTCGACTGTCATCACGCGATCGACCCGCGGATCCGGATCCCGCCTAGCGGTCACTCCGAACCCTCACACTCTTCGCCACACGGACGGTCCCGTCCTCGCGATGAATGCGGTCTTGAAGCGCCCCAATCAGCTCTTCAGGGCGACGGGGCGTACGAGCCGCACGCGCTCGTTCCGAGAGCTTCGACGGTGACAGGCGGCGTGCTTCCTCCTGTCCCAATAGCAAGATGACTCCTTCATAGTCCCCGGCAGCCAACAGATCAAACGGTAGGCTGCCATCCTCGCGAACGCCAAGCAGTGCCGCGCGGTTCGCACGCGCCGAGCCTCGATCGATCTTTTTCATGACAGACAGGAGGCGGTGGAGGTGCTCCTCGTTGCTAGCAGCCATCGCCTTGCCGCTTGCCCAGAAGTGCAGTGAGCGGCGGCTCACGTTAAAGATGCGCGCGAGCTGGTCCCATGTAAAGCCACTGAGCTGACGTAGCTCACCGAGGGCGGCGCCGGTGGGCTCCGAAGTTTGGACAGGAGCACCGGCGGTTGTCTGTTCCACTGGATGCTGAAGGCGAATCACTCGGTCCGCCGGACTCGCGTACCCCGTGGAAGTGCCAAGCCCGACTAGCAAGCAGCCAACGAGGACGGGCCCGCGAGCTTGCCTCACGAGCATCGCACCTGCAGCCGACGTCGGGTCGAACGTCAGCTGTCTTTCGAGATTGCTCATAGCTTCCCTCCATATCGCACCAGGAATTCGTCAGTTACGGCCCAACGGAACACGGTGTAGATGCGCTCGGCGTACCGCTGCGCTTCCGCGACGACATGCTCTACGCTGAAGGGCATGGGAGCGGCGCTATACATGTCCAGGTCGAGGATCCAACTCCTCTCGTCTGCTGGCTCAACCGCAGCGGGGTCGACAGTAGCGCCAGGAGGAAGACAACCCCAACGCGCAAGCAAGCGTGCTCCAGGCAGCTCGAACATCGACTCCGAGATCGAGTGGATCGTATGAGCCGCAGCGATCGTTCCAGAGATACCGCGAACCTCAGAGCGCACCAACTTGTCGATGTCGTCGACCGCTACGCCAGTAATGCGGTCGACATATCGGACGCCAAGACGATCGAGCTGACCGGGTTCGATGTGTTCATCAAGGGCCTCGGCGACCACCTTTAGCCGCCCGAAAAAATCGGAGCGGCTCACGTACTTCGTGGTCTCAAGCGCTAAGAACTCGGGCGTGAGCGAGACGCGCCAGTGCCCCTCAGTGTCGGTGAACCGCCAGGCGATCTGCGGCTTCGCGGGGGCGTGGCTGCCCGGACCCACGAGAAAGCCGAGCGTCTGCTCCTGACGAAGCACAGGATACTTGCTCCGGATCGCCTCCTGGAAAGGCGCGACGAAGTCCCGTTGCTCGACCGAAAGAATCTCCGGGAAGCGTAACTGCGCGATGACGCGCACGAGGGGCGCGTCCTTCAGGGGTACCTCCACTGGAGGCGGCGCTACGAGCGGGTCTACGGCGTTTGTTCGGGGTCGGTCGCCGGTGGCGCTCATAAAGGCACAGTAAGGGTTAGATACGCGGATGTGAAGTACAGTGTGAAGTATTCCGCAGACTGTCGCAAAGCCGACCGGTGCCAAAACTCAGATGGGCGGCGTGGAACACGACACTTCAGCCGCCAGAATTCTTAATAATATTAGCAATATTATACACTTAGTGCCAACCCCTGACGCCATCCCGACTCAGCGCGCAACAATATCCGACCAGATCCGCGACAGCCCCACGGCGCGGATCTCGGGGGTCAGGCGGAATGTTTCCTTGCCGGCGTAGATGACGTCTAACGAATCCAATTTGAGATCGCGGAGGGCCGTGTGCATCGACGCGGTCGCGGTGGGCGCAACCGTTCGTTTGATCTCGAACCCCCGTCTCTGGTTTCCAGAAACGACGAGCAAGTCCAGCTCAACGCCTCCGTGCGTGGCCCAGAAAAAGCACTGATCACTGCGAGCGCTCAGACGCGCGCTCAGGGCCTCAATGCAGAATCCCTCCCAGGAAGCACCGACCTTTGGATGCCCATCGAGGCTACGTGCGCCGTCGATGTCGAGAAGAGCGTGGAGTAGTCCTGAGTCACGAATCATGACTTTCGGGGCCTTGACCTGCCGTTTGGAAATGTTCTCGTGCCAGGGTGGAAGCACACGAACCATGAAGGTGCTAGCCAAGAGGTCGACGTAGTGACGGACCGTCATGTCACTGACAGACATAGCGCGTCCAAGTTCTGACCAATTTAGAATCTGCGCGTGGACGTGCGCCAACATCGACCAGAAACGGCGCAGCGTGGTTCCCGGAATGCGAAAGCCCAGCTGAGGCAGATCTCGTTCGAGAAACGTATCAATGAAGTCTTGTCGCCACTTCATGCTGCTCTGGTTCGTTTTGGCCAGGAATGAGCGAGGAAATCCACCGCGCTGCCACCCGCGTGATCTCCATCCCCCAGGACTTTAGCGCACGAGGGCGTCCCCGTCGACATGAAGATTCATAGGTAATCTATGAATCTTCATGCTAGTCGGCACCCCGGACTCGCCGAGATGCGCGATCATGCCACAATGCAGAATCCTCCCACGACCTGGCGGAACGCTTCCCCGTCATCCCCCGAGCAGCGCCTCGTACCAACCACTCCGAGGGTCCTGACGCGGGGGCGCAAAGTTGCCTCGCCACCGAAGAGCGAGCGCAACACTTCCGAGTTCCTCGGGCGACCAATCGAAAGCGTGCTCTGCCTCGGCGAGCACGTCTAGCGTCGAAACGAGCTCGATCGATGCGAAGAGTGCGCGTGCAACGCGGCGCTCCTTTTGGTCGTCCGTCATTAAGGGCAGCTTCAGCACCCCAGCGAGCGCGATGCACGATGCGTCCGTGTCCTTAATTCTGGCCGCAGCGTCGACAAAAGCATCCATCAACGCCTCGCTGTCGAGCGAATGGGTCTGCAGGTGGCCGGCACGACGTAGCGCGTCAGTGGACGTCGCCTCTTTGACACGCAGACCCTCTGCGTCGGGTGGCGTCCAGAGCGTGAGCGGTTCGCCACGGGTTTGCGGCGTGTCGAGCAGGCTGAGCTTCAACGCGGAAACGATTTCGACTTCGCGTCGCGTCGCCAGTAGGTTGAGCATGCAACACGAGTCGATGACTAGCCTTCGGGTCATCGTGGAGATCAGCCCGCTCGAAGATCGGCGGCGGTGAAGTCGACGCGCATTTGCGTTCCGTCGCCGAGCGAGATGCGCTCATGCTCCTGGAATACGGCCCGAGCGGTAGCGACGTCGGTGTCGAGAATCGCGGCGAACTCGCTCTCGCTCAGCATTCCTTGGTCGTAGGCTGAGACGGCCAACGCAACGTATCGCTCGGGTAGCCCCAACCGAAGCAGCGATGGCTTGGCGCGGCCTTCACGGGGGCCGAGGTCTTGCGGACGAAGACGACTCTGCACGATCTTCTCGTAGCTCCCGCGGGGGAGGAGACGCATCTCCTCGAGCCGAACGGCCATTGCATGAAAGGAGACACCGAAAGTGCGAGCTAATCCGTGAAGATCGATGGGCGTGAACTTCCCCGCTCGACATCGCTCCGTGAAGCGTTTGCGAACGCCTGCACTTGGCAGAAGAAACTCCTTGGTGAACGCTTCGGGGAATACTTCAGCCGGTTGTTGAAACGAGTCCCCATCTTCCAAAACGTCACCAGCCTCCCGGTCCCGCAGAAAATGGCCGAGTTCGTGGGTAAGGGACCAGCGTTGTCGTTCGACAGGGTGCGCACGGTTGATGGCGACGCACGCCCCAATCTCGTCGCTCCAGAGTAAGAATGCCGCTAGCTTCGCCGGCAGCTGGTCCAGGTAGAAGATTCGGAGCCCTGCCTCGGCCTCGAAGCGCTCATCGATTTCTAGTGCTGGCTCGTCCCCCATTCCGAGCATGCCGCGGATCGTGCGCGCAGCGTCCTCTCCCTCAAGCCTCGCGTCCATGCCGTTGGGTGACCCAAGCTCAATCCGATAGGTCTGTAGCGTTTCGAGTGGAGCGCGAGCCGGGTGCAGTCCATGCATTCGCTCAAGCTCGACGTAGCGCCCACCCAGCGCGCGCAAACGCTCGACGGCTTCTTGGATCCCGGGCACCTCAGGGTCGGTTACGCTCATCCGAAAGCGTGGTGAAACCTGAGCCCGCACCAAGCCTTCGCGCAGGAGATCGTGAACGGAGGCGCCAACGATGTCGCCGAGCTGAAGAAGCTCAGCGTTGGACGGCCTCCGCTCGCCCTTCTCAATGGCGACGATCGTGGTGCGCGAGACACTCAGGCGTTCGCCCACCTGCGCCTGCGTTAACTTGCAGCGCTTCCGAGCGTCGGCGAGCCGCTCACCCAGTTGCTGAGAAGAGATCACGTTCACGCTCCTTCCGAGGTTGTTGAATGCGTTTGGCGACCCTTGGGCGCGCCGAACTGAAGTAACTCTGAATCTCCGTCGCGTAGCGCTGCGAGGCCGAGCTGGTGATTTCCGAAAACGCCGCCGTCCACGACACTGAGCATAGGACCGACAGCGACAATGTCAAAAATAAAATCAGTAATATTAAATTTATCCTGACAATGTCTCCATTCGCTCTTTCAGTTTGGATCGTTTCGAAGGGAATACGACCTTGGCGAGCGGCGTTGCTCTACCTTTGTACCTGTGAAGCTCCCCTACCCCTTCAGCTCCAGGCCTCGAGCCGGCTTGAGCCGCGCTGCCCAGGCCGTTGCATTGGCGACGCTCTTATTCGGCATGAGCGCACAAGCGGACATCCAAACCAGTGTGGACGAGAACGGTGTGGTGAGTATCACGAATTCACGCAAGCCAAAGCGTGTAGCTGAAGCGGCTGCGCCAAGCATTGCGATGCCCTCCGATAGGTCGCCGGAACGGCGCTCCCGCTACGATGCGGCGATTGCCGAAGCTTCGCTGCTGTATCAGATCCCACAGCCTTTGATTCGAGCGGTGATCAAAGTTGAAAGCGATTTTGATCCGCGCGCTGTTTCGCCGGCCAATGCGCAAGGGCTGATGCAGCTGATCCCCGAGACAGCCCAACGCATGTTGATCAGCGATGTGTTTGAGCCGCGCCAAAATATCTTGGGTGGCACACGCTATCTTCGCATCTTAGCGAATCTGTTCAGCGGCGATCTGCAGCTCACGGTTGCTGCCTATAATGCGGGAGAAGGCGCGGTGATGCGCTACGGCGGCATTCCACCTTATGCGGAAACGCAGGCCTACGTGGGTCGGGTGATTGGATATTATCAGGAGTATCGAGCGGTACCGTAGCGGCCCAGGCCTTTTGGTCCATGCACTGTCCGATTCGGCCGCCGTAACCCTGGCCTACCTCAGACAATCATTGCGCTCTCGTTGAGTGCTTGTAGATGAAAAACAGGACTTGCTTGCGGTGGGGATGCTGTCGGCGTTTTTGGCGTCAGTAGCCGGCCGCTCAAGCGTCGTGCCGGTGCTGGGCCACTCGTACAAAGCGGCAACCAATCCACCTATGTCATCTTTGTCGCTAACGCCCTTGGCGTGAGGGAGTTTCTACGCGCCGCCGCGTTTAAAGAGCAACACATTCTGAGCGCGGGGAGCGGGCTCCCTTTTTGTGTTTCAGAGATAGTAAGCATGCTTACTATCGGTCTTGGAGGCTGCAGGGGCTTTTGCGGAAGACAGATCCTTCGCTCCTTTACGGAAGTACAGCTCCTTCGCTCCTTCGCTCCTTCGCTCCCTCGCTCATGGATTGGCACGAGCTTGCTAGACGCCTTCTACCACTTCGTGATTGAGCAGCGCTTGCGCGTATTCTGCCAGCTCCGCCAACGGAACTCCGTGCTCTCCCGCGGCTTCGAGCGTTGAGAATATAGTGCCAGGCACTACGAGAGGATCGTATTCGTTGTAGGTTTGCAGCGACACGAGTGCTTCACTTTTCATGACTGTCAGCCTGCGCGCCAAGCGAACACGTTCCGGGGGTGGCGGGTCAACAAGCTGGTCCATAGCTCGCGCCAACTCATGCTGGCGACGCTGCCAGGGCTCGCCGAGAAGGCTCGGGAGTTGCTCAGCCGTTAACTGGCTTACCCACGAAAAGGTGCGCACATAGAAACGCTCGGGGTCGCTCTCGAAAGTGAACTCTTGCTCCACAATCTGTTTGGCGTGGACACTCAGTCCGCGCTCGATCAGCGCCAAAGTCGCTCCCAATTGCCGCCAAAACTCAAAGTGGCGCCCATTCTCGAACTTGCAGAAAAAGCTCGTGCAATCGCTGTCGCGGTGCGCCCAAATTGTGCAACCGCCACTTCCGCGTTCAAAATAAGGGCAGAGCAAATTCTCGTTCCGTCCAAATTCGGCGGTGCGATTCGCATGAAGCCGCTCCAGGTACTCGTCAGCAGGACCCACTCCGAACGGCGTGGTTGTGACGGCCGCCTGGAGCGGTGTGGCTGCGACGGCCGCCTGGATCTGTGCGCGCATTCGACGCTGCCCTTCTAGAAACCGGCCGGAGCGATCGGCGAGCAGGCTCCCCACCAGATAATTGGGGAGACTTGGCCAAAAGGTACAACACTTGGCACTTGGCACGAACTGCACGCCACCTGGAAATTCCGGCACGCTGCACATCGCGCAGTTATTGCAAGTCGAACGTTTCTCCTCGACGTTGAGGTCGAGCCATGGGCTCGGCAATAGCTGTTGATAGAGTTCAGGGAGCGAAGCTTTGAGTTGGGCACTCATGCGCGCACTTTTGGCTTCTTCGGAGCCGAATACTGGCTGAGCGCCCCTTCCAACTCCGAACGCACCCGCTCCAGAAGCTCCTGCGGCTCAACCACCAGGGCACGCTTTCCCCATTCAAGCACCCAACTCACCACTGAATTGAGGTTGCCCACCACCATCGTGAGCCGAACCCCACCACCCGCGATTCCGGCCAGCTTCTGTGTGTTGTGCACTTTGCGCATTCGCACATATTCGGCGGCGTGCTCATCAAAATCGATGATCACCTTGTGACGCGTTTCGCTCTTCCATACGCCAAATTCGCCCTGAAAGAACTCGTCGATGTTAAAATCTGCCGGGAGCTCAAACGTTTCTGTGTAGGCACACTGCGTGTCTCGCATACGATCGAGCACGAAAGTCCGGATCTCACCGCGCGCCACGTGATAACCCACACAGTAGATAGAGTCCCGGTGCAGCACCAAGGCATACGGATGAACTACGATGCGCTCCTCGCTCGCACGCTGACCACTTCGGTACGCCATCGAGAGCGGTCGCAAGTCTGAAACCGCCTGAAAAAGATCATCTAATTCGTCGGTTTTTTCAGCGTAATTCTTAGGCGCATACGGCAAATAGAGAAAGCGCTCTTCGAGCCTTGCGTCGGCAATGCCGGCATTGGGGCCACGCCCAGGCCGTTGCGCAAAAGCTCGCAAGCGATCGGTCGCGAGTGCAATTTCATCGAAGAGTGCCGAGCCGCGCATGGGTTCAAACAAACGCCGCGCTGCCAAAAGTGCATAGATCTGCGTGCGACGGAGCTCCACTTTTCTTGGAGTTTCTCCCGCCTTCACGTTCCACAACGCCGGGCCGCCGCCACGACTGGGCTTCGACTCCAGCTCGTACTCGAGCTGCACCTCCTTCAGGTAGCGGCGCATCGTGCGCGGAGTCACCTTCAACGACGCCGCCATGTCGTAGAGTGTGATGCCGCGCGGATTCTTTTCTAGCAGCTCACGCAGCTTGTCGATGCGACGATGCTGAGTGAAACGCCCACTGGGCCTGCCACGGGGGAGCCTTTTTACGCGCGAGGTCTCGGCCATTTCGAGGGAGCCTAACTTATGCAAGAGCGCATCGGGGAGCCTGCAAACGCTGAACTCTCCACAAATGCCGCCCACCCCGCTACTTCCACGATAAAATCAGCGGCATGGCTCTGAATCCCGTCCGTGTGATCACCAAAAAGCGCCAAGGGCTGGTCCACAGCGCCGCCGAGCTGGAGGCATTTATCCAGGCTTACACCGCCGGTCAGATCCCTGACTATCAGATGAGCGCCTGGCTCATGGCCGCCTTCCTGAATGGTTTGTCGTTGTCAGAAACAGTGGCGCTCACCCAAGCCATGCAGCACTCCGGCAGCCAGCTTTCTCTGAAATCTGTAACGGCATTTAAGGTGGACAAGCATTCAACTGGAGGCGTTGGCGATAAGATCACCCTCTGCTTGGGGCCCTTGGTTGCAGCTTGTGGCGTTGCGGTGCCCACCGTGGCTGGCCGCGGGCTCGGACACACCGGAGGTACGCTCGACAAGCTGGAAGCTATCCCGGGATATCGCGTGGACATCAGTGCCCGGCGTTTCGCCGAGATCGTGCGCACGGTCGGCGTCTCGATCATGGGGCAAACAGCTGAGATCGCTCCCGCAGACAAACGCCTCTACGCGCTGCGCGATGTAACGGCCACGGTCGAGAGCATTCCCTTGATCGTTGCTAGTATCCTTTCGAAAAAGCTTGCGACCGTTTCCGATGCGCTCGTGATGGATGTGAAGTGCGGGCGTGGCGCTTTCATGCAGGATTTGGCGCAAGCCAAAGCGCTTGCGAAGATGCTGGTGAAGGTTGGACAAGGTGCGGGCAGGAAGGTCGTGGCGCTGCTGACTGACATGTCCGTACCGCTTGGATTTACCATTGGGAATGCACTGGAAACTCGCGAGGCCATCGACGTGCTTCAGGGCAAAGGGCCAAGCGACGTTGTGGAGCTCACGCTCGCACTTGGCATCGAAATGCTGATGGTGGCAGGTGCTGCTACGAGTCGGAAGCAGGCCCGCGCACTGCTCCAGAAGGCGATCAGTTCCGGGAAGGGACTTGAAGTCTTCGCGCGCATGGTGGCGGCTCACGGCGGCGACGCGCGTGTTGCAGAAACACCCAGCTTGCTGCCTCAGTGCAAGAAGCCGGTTCCCGTGCTTGCGAAACGTGCGGGGTTCATTTTTGGGATGGATGCCCTGGAGCTCGGTTTAGTCTCAGTCGATCTTGGAGCAGGTCGAACTCAAACGGATCAGGCGGTGGATCCGAAAGCGGGGATTGTGCTGCTGCACAAGCTGGCTGCACCCGTGCGACGCGGCGAAGTGATCGCACTCTTGCATTCGAGCGGACGCGCCAAATCCGAGAGCTTAGTAGAGCGAACAACCGCAGCGATTGTGATCAAGACACGGCCTCCGGGGCCAACCCAGCTGGTGCTCTAACCCCACATTCACCCACAGACGAGAAGTTCCGCGAAACTAGCCGTAGAAAGGAATGACTCCTTCCAAGAGGGCCATCGCTAAGCTTGACCGCTATTTGGGCCGTACTGCTCTAACGCATGCCTCACGGCACTTCTCCTCGAGTCGCAAGTAACTGGCGCGTCTGCGCCACGTGTGCGGCGATTTTGCTCAGCGCCTGCGCGCGTATTGGCTACGATCTCAAACCAATCGATCCTCCGCCTGCGACAGGCGGGATGAATCTCGGTGGTACTGCGCAAGGGGGAATGAGTCTCGGCGGTGCAGGACAAGGCGGGAGTTCAATGGGTGGTGCAGCGCAAGGCGGGACGAGTCTGGGCGGTGCAGCGCAAGGGGGGACGAATCTCGGGGGCAGCGCGCAAGGTGGGGCGAATCTCGGCGGTGCAGCGCAAGGCGGGAGCGCAATGGGCGGAGCAGTTAATCTGGGAGGCACTGGCGGAAGTGGAAATATTGGACCGATCTTGCCAGCGATTATTTGGGGGCGTTTGTTCAGTGGCTTTGGAGATGATTCGGCAGAAACGGTCGCTGTGACACCCGCAGGTGACGTCGTGGTGGGTGCCTATGTCGACGCCGATGTGATACTCGCACCCGGCGTGGTGAGCTCAGGTACTCCCGATTCGCTCATCGCCTCATTTTCGTCCGACAACGCCTATCAATGGCATCAGCGCTTGTTTTCTAGCTTCGCCTTCAACGCACCGCGCGATCTCAAAGTCATCACCAACGGCCTCCTCGTGGCGGGCGTGTTCTCGGGAACTTTGAACACCCCGGCGGGCAACCTGGTGGGCATTGGCCAAGCCACCTCGTACCTCCTCAAGCTAACCTTCGCGGGGACCGTCCAATCAGCCGTCCATATCGGCGGCGGCACCGAAGTGCTTCAGCCGTGCATCGCAGGCACCTGGCTCGGAGTGAACATCAACACGTCGCTCAAAGTGAATGCGATGACCCTTTCGGCAGGGAATAGTTTCGGTATGGCGCAATTGAACGCCAGCTTCGCCGCCCTGACGCAAGGCAAAGTGTTTCCGGGGACCAACCCTGGTGGCGGTGCCAACGACATCGCCGGCTGCACATCCTCCGCTACGGGTGAATTTTACCTGACTGGACAGCTCTGGGAGGCCCTCGACTTCGGCGCGGGGCTCGTTGCGACAAGCGGTGGAAACGATAGCTTTTTGGCCGCATTTTCCGCCAATGGTCAGTCACTCTGGACGAAGGTGATCGGAGGAGGCAGCACAGCCGGCGCTAAAGGTCGTAAGGTTGAGATCGCTGCACAGGCCTCGGTGCTGTACGAGCTCAGCGAATATTCGGGAACGCTCACTCTCGGCGGAACGGCAACCGCTGTTGGCCTGAGAGATATCTTAATCACCGGCCATGATCCGTTAACCGGCACTTTGAAGTGGTCGTTGCCGATGGGGAGCATTTCCAATGATGGGATTTACGCCAGTGCGTTGGATGCGAGCGGCAACTTGATCTTTTCAGGTTATCATCGTGCTGCGATCACGCGAGGCACCACTCCCGCCGAAGGGACGCTGAGTGGCCTCGGTGCCTTCATCGGCAGCGTCAATCCTGCAGGAAAGTTGCTCTGGATCATGGACCTTGCGGATCTTACAGTCACCGATCTGGCCGTCGCGCCCAATGGAGATATCTACGTGACAGGCAGCACGGGCGATGCGCTGATCACGCCAACCGAGACTCTGATCCCCCAGTCCATCGATGGCTTCTTGATCAAGCTTAAGTGGCCGTAATCGAAGAACACCAGAAGCTATCCGAATGGATAGCCTGTGACGCTCCTTGAGTGTTCGCGGCTCTTTCTCGCGTCGTTCCTTAGAACTGGGCCTGAGCGTTGAGAATGAAGAGCCGCTCGGCAGGTGCGCCTCTGGCCTCTGGATCGGAGATGCCGAAGCTAGCCTGTAGCTTGGCTTCGTTCTTTTGAATCAGGTAGTTGGCGCCGAGCTCGTAGTGCCAAAAGCTGTTCTTCGAGAGCTTGGTGTCCGGGTCCAAGAACCCTCCGCGCAGCACCGGCTGAATGCGCTCCAACAAAGTGTAAGCGAAGGCGGCGTATGCGCCGTGCCCCTGCTTGCGAGCGGCGCCAACGCCATCCCAAGCATAAATGTATTCAGCTTGACCGATGAAGTTCGAAACGTCCGTACGGGCATCGAGCTCAAGGCGATCCTTGGTAGAGGCATCCTTGCGAGCGCCCACGCTGGATGAGCCAACTGCACCGACCATCAGGGCCGGATCCGGCTTCACTTCAACACGAAGCGCGACGTCCTTGTCATTGTTGTCGTCCAGACGATTCACGCCTGTACCGTTCGTGACCGTGACCAGATAGCTGATCGGGCCAAAAGCCTTCTCCGCGCGCAGCCCGAGATCGCGACGATCTCCGTACGTTCGCGAAACGAGCGCACGTTCGGGCATGATGATCTGCGAAGCCGAGTTGTAGCCTTCCCAGCTGAGCGGGGTCTTGAACTGACCGACCGACACATTGGAATAGGCCGACACGAATGTGACGTAGAAATCCTGAAGGATCGAAGTATCGGTGGGCGGGGCCAGCACCGTCACTTGCTCAGTGGCCGCAGGCGCCACAGGAGCCGGCGTTTGATTCTGTACGGCGACGGCTTGTGTACCGAATTTGAGTGTTTTCGCAGGATCGATCATCACCGCGTAGTCCCAAAGCTCTGGGATAATCGTGCCCTTCAGTTTGAGCTCGGCGCGACGCAAACGAAACGTGGATGTCGTCTTTCGACTATCCGTGAGTACCCACCAGCCTTGGAGCAGGGCGCTCGGCTGGAAAGTGCCTTGGGTTCCCACCGCGAGCTTCTGCGGGAGCACGGGAGCTTCGGGGGCGCTGACCTGGCCAGCGGCAGGCTCAGTCGGAGGTGACGCCTCAGCAGGGGGAGCCGTTTGGGCGAAGGCGCCCGGGGTCAGTGTTAAAAAGCACGAGCAGAGAAGAAGAAAGGTTTTGAAATTCAACTGAGTAGGCAAACGAGTGCTCCTTTTGACGGGGGCAGAAGTCGCCTTATCGTGTGACATCGACGTGACAAACAGGTGATGTTCGAGAAAATTTGATGACGTTTATATGCCCATGGGCCGGCGGGAGTCCAAAAACTCGGGTTGGCGTGCTCGGCGCTACTTAGCCACGACCGACCCACGCCACATGTCCATACCGCACGTGAACGCGATGCTGCCGGATGCGGGCATGGTGAGGTCCACCGTTACCGTCTGGTTGAGCGGTAGGTCCTTGCGGATGTTGAGCGAGGGGAACACGAGCTGCTGGCCGCAACCTTCGTCGGAGGTCCTGGTGAAGGAAAGGCGCGCCGCGCGTCCTGCGGGTGCGGCGATCGTGCTTGGGTGGTAGCCGGTTCCATCCACCGTGACGGCGAGGCCTTTCGGAGCAGCCGTGGCTCCAACAGGCGCACCCTCCTCGGCGGTTGCAGGCGCGCCCTTCTCACATGCGCTCGCCAGGAGGGCGCCCAAGATGCTTACGATTCGAAGTGTTTTCATGTCGCTGGTTCCTTTCCTTGATCGGGTTCAAGCCGCGCGAGCACGAGCTGTGCACGCCGTCGGACCACGAGGTAGCCCGCGAGCGTCAGCGCTACGCTGACTGCCGCGACCCACGGACCAGCCACCAGCCAGGGCGCTGGCGCGACGACGTACAGCTTCGAGACGAGGGTCGCCACGAGTGCGGCGCCTGCCAGCTTGAGCGCCGTCATATCGTGCTTTAGCCACCTAAGAACCGGGGCTGCGGCAGCGTCGAGCTGTCTCCACAGAAGCTGTTCGTTGCGCCAGTACGTGTAGATGACCGGAATAATCTCGAGCGTCAAGAACGCGCTGGTGACAAGGCCGCCTACCATAGGGGCAGCGATACGCTTCATCACGTCCGCGCCGCTCCCTTGAGCCCACAAGAGCGGCACGAGTCCGATCAGCATCGTGCCGACCGTCATCAGCTTCGGCCGCACGCGTTGGATGGTCCCTTCCGCATGCGCTTCGATGATGTCTTCGAGTGAGTTGATGCGGCCCGCTTTCAGCCGACGCTCGTAGGCGTGGTCGATGTAAACGATCATCACCACACCGGTCTGCGCGGCGAGACCCACCAGCGCAATGACGCCCACCCAAACTGCCGTCGACAGGTTGTAGTCGAGCAACCAGAGCGCCCAGACGCTTCCGACAAGAGCGAACGGCACAGAGAGCAACACGATGAGTACCTCGGTGAAGTTCTTGAACTGCAGGAAGAGCAGTACCACCGTGATGAGCAGCGCGATGGGGATCAGGATCTTCATCCGCGATTCCATGTCGGCGAGAAGCTCGTATTGCCCTGTCCATTTGAGGTAGTAGCCGGAGGGGATCGTGACGGCACCGCTCACGCGAGCTCGCTCTACCGCGACTTTGGCTTCGTCGACGTAACTGCCGACATCGCGATCGGCGTCGATGTCGACGTACACGTAGCCGACGAGCAGCCCGGCTTCGTCGCGAATCATCGGTGGTCCCGACGCGACTCGCACGTCGGCGACCGAGCCGAGCGGGATCTGCCCGATAGCACGAGCAGGGCTCGCGCCGCTCGCGTCACCATCGCCGCTCATGCCGCCGCTCGCGGGTGCCTTGCCTTGCGGGAGTGGGATCATCACCTCCCGCACGGCGTCGAGACTGCCACGGAAGTCTTGCGCGTAGCGAACGTTGACAGTGAATCGATTGCGGCCTTCGACCGTCGTTGTGATGGGCAACCCGCCCAGCGCGGACTCGATCACTTCGTTGACGTCTTCGACCTGCAGCCCATAGCGAGCGAGGCTCTCGCGTTTCGGGACAATGTCCACATAGAGTCCCCCCACCGAGCGCTCGAAGAGGACGCTGCGCGTGCCTGGCACTCCGTGCATCACACGCTCGATCGCTGTGCCAACGCGTTCGATCTCGGCAAGATCGGTCCCGTACACCTTGATACCGATTGGCGTGCGGATCCCGGTACTCAACATATCAACGCGATTGCGAATCGGCTGAGTGAAGGCGTTGGTCCACCCGGGAAGCTGAAGCCGCGCGTTCATTTCTTGCACCAAATCCTCCCGGGTCATCGGGACGAACTCGGGCTGGATCCAGTTCAACAGCGGCCGCATGAAGTCGGGGGTGCGCCCGACATACCAGTGCCGCACGTACTTGGTGCGCCACGCGCTCCGCGGCTTCAGCTGAACCAAGGTCTCGACCATGGAGAGCGGCGCCGGATCGGTCGGCGTTTCAGCGCGACCGACTTTGCCGAGTACCGATTCCACCTCGGGGAAGGTTTTGAGTACCTGGTCTTGTCGCTGTAGCTGTTGCCGCGCCTCCTCGATGGAAATATTGGGAAAGGTCGTCGGCATGTAGAGGATGTCGCCTTCGTCGAGCGGCGGCATGAACTCTGAGCCTAGCCGCTGTGCGATGGGCAGCGCGGACAGCACTGCCATCAGGCCGAGCAGCACCGTCGTTTTCGGGTTGTGCAGAGCGACGTGCACGAAGGGTTCGTAGACGCGGCGGATGGCGCGCGAGACCGGATGACGCGCCTCGGAGAAGATTTTGCCGCGGATGAGGTAGTCGCGAAGCGCCGGAGCAACGGTAACGGACAGGAGCGCCGCCGACAGCATCACGAACGTCTTGGTGTAGGCGAGCGGCGTGAACAGGCGACCCGCCTGCCCGGTCAACCCGAACACCGGCAGGAACGAGACCGCGATGATCAGGAGCGAAAAAAAGATGGCCGGTGTCACCTCGCGCGCGGCCTCCGAGAGCAGCTTTGCCCTCGCGGCTTCGCTTAGATCCTTGGGAGCATGCTCGAGTTTTTTGTGCGCTGCTTCGACCATGACGATCTCAGCATCGACCGTTGCGCCGATGGCGATGGCGATTCCACCGAGAGACATAATGGTCGCAGGGATGTCAAGGAAGTACATCGGGATGAAGGCGGTCAGCACGGCGAGCGGCAGCGCGATGATCGGCAGGAGCGCGCTGCGCAGGTGCAGAAGGAAGAGAATAATCACCAGCGCGACGACGATCATCTCCTCGGTGAGCGCCCCTGTCAGTGTTTTGATGGCACGCTCGATGAGAGTCTTGCGGTTGTAGACTGGAACGATTTCGACCCCTTGCGGCAGCGTCGGTCGCAACTCGTCCAGCTTGCGTTCGACGCGGTTGATGACGTCGAGCGCATTCTCGCCGTAGCGCATCACGACGATGCCGGAGACTGCTTCTCCTTGCCCGTTGAAATCGGCGGCGCCGCGCCGAATATCACCGCCCATGCTGACGTGACCGATGTCACGAACGAGCACGGGGGTTCCCCGCTCGGCGCGGACCACGATGCTCTCGACATCCTCCACGCGCGTGAGGTAGCCGCGTCCACGGATGAAGTACTCGCGCTGCGACATTTCGAGGACGCGGGCGCCCACGTCGTTGTTGGAACGGCGCACTGCCCGAACGACATCCGAGACCGTGAGATCGAAGTTGCGCAGACGCACCGGATCCACGGTCACCTGGTATTGTTGTTCGTACCCGCCGACGGAGGCGACCTCCGCCACCCCGGGCACGCTGGTGAGCGCATAGCGAAGCGAGAAATCTTGAAGGGTGCGGAGCTGCCCGAGGTCGTGGCGTCCAGTTCGATCCACCAGCGCGTACTGGTACACCCAGCCGATGCCCGTCGCGTCGGGCCCGATTCGAGTGTTCGCGTCGGGCGGTAGTCGGCTTCGGACAGTGTTGAGGTACTCGAGCACGCGGGAGCGCGCCCAATAGATGTCGGTGCCCTCTTCAAAGACTACGTAGACGAAGCTCATGCCGAACATCGTCTGCCCACGCACATCGACGACGTGGGGGGCGCCGAGAAGCGCCGTGACGAGCGGGTACGTCACTTGGTCCTCAACAAGAGTGGGCGAGCGCCCCATCCACTCGGTGAAGACGATCACTTGCGGATCCGAGAGATCCGGGATCGCATCAAGCTTCACGTTGCGCATGGCAAGGGCACCCCCGATCGCCAGCGCGATGCCGGCGAACAGGACGAGGACGCGATACTTCGCCGATGTATCGATAAGCCAACCGATCACGCCATCACCTCCACGGCCGCGGGATGACGTTCTTGCAGTCGGCGACCATTCTGCCCATGCCGGCGTGCTGCTGCTCGCACGCGCGGCACTGCATGTACTTGTCGGGTGACCCCTCGCGATCAAACTCAGACCCGCAGGATGGGCCTTGATCCGGCGACCGACCTTGATCCGGCGACCGACCTTGATCTGGCGACGGACCTTGGGACGTGGACGCTGGCGGGGGCGCGGCTGCGAGCGATGCTTGCAAGCGACTTTCGGAATCGAGCATGAAGCCGCCTCGTGTCACCACCCGGTCACCTGCAGAGAGGCCCGAGAGCACCTGAACTCGACCCTCACGAGCAAGGCCCGTGGTTACGTTCCGAGGTTCGAAGCGGTCCGTGCCGGTGGCCACGTAGACATACTCGTGCTCACCGGTGCGAATCACGGCGTCGCGCGGCACCAAGAGACCAGAAGCAGCCGGCAGTTCGAACTCGACCTCACCGAATTGGCCGGGCCGCAACTGCCCGTCGCGATTGGGCAGTACGAGTCGCACGCCTGTTGTCCGCGTCAACTCGTCCAGCGCGGGCTCGATGAGGTCGACTCTCCCTGTCAGCGGCTCTCGCTCACCTCCCGCTGCAATGAAGCGGGCCGCCGTGCCAACACGCAAGGTACGCACGTCGCGCTCGTGAACGCTGGCGATCACCCAAACGCTCGAGAGATCAGCGATTTCGTAGAGCACCATCTCGGGATCGGCACGTGACCCAAGGACTGCGCTGAATCGCGTGACGAACCCTCCCGCTGGCGCCCTCACGGCAACCGCTCGGATGGGCCGCCCCGTGCGGGCCACCTCGTCGATGTCCGCCGTACTCAGCCCAAGTAGCTCAAGGCCGCGTCGCGCGGCACTAGCGATGTCCCGAGTGCCGTCTTGACCCGAGCTGCCTCCGCTCTCCGACCCGCTCCACTTCGTGGCCGCGACGAACGCTTCTTGCGCTCGATAGATCTCCGGACTGTAGATGAACGCGAGCGGTTGCCCTCGGTGGACGCGAACGCCGGTCTGCCGTACCGAGACCTTCTCGACGAAGCCGGGAGCGCGGACGCGTACCTGCGAAATCCCTGTCTCCGGCGCGCTGATCACCCCTGGGACCCGTAACCGATCACCGAACGAGGCGCTCTCGACCACGCTCGTCGCAAGGCCCACAGACCGTTGCTTCTCTTCCGTCAGCGTCACGGCGGTGACGTTCGAGGGCGCGGAGGCGGCGGGGGCGCCACTCGCCGAAGCGGCCGGCGCCGACTGGTTGCGACGCTCCTCCGGAATAGGCTCGAGGTTCATGTGGCAAATCGGGCACACGCCTGGCTCGGGCGAGCGGATCTGGGGGTGCATCGGACAGTAGTACGCAGCCTCCTCGTGCGCCGCGTGCTCGCTTTGCCTTGGGCCCCAGTAGGTCCAGACGGTGTAGCCCGCGAGCGCCGTGACGAGCGCAAGCAGCGCCCAGCGAACGACCGCCATGGTTCGAAGTGCACGCTTTTCAGTACTCATGGGCTGGTGTCCTGATCGATGGGCGTCCTTGGCAGCGCAGTGCCAACGGCGCGCTCGAGACCGGCGATGCTGCGCGCCAAGTCGCCGTGAAGTTCGACAACCTCCAGCTCGAGGTCGAGGAAGGAGCGCGCGATATCGACCCACTCGAGCAGGTTTGCGTTGCCCGTAGAGAAGGCGGCGCGCAGAGCGTCCATCGAGCGGCGAGCCGCAGGAAGGCCCTGCAGGCGAACGACCCGCAGCTGTTCCTCGAAGGCCGTGAGCCGCGCGTGCGCTTCCGTCACCTCCCCTTGGGCGTCGACTCTGACACTGTCGCGAGCTGCACGCTCGGCGGCTTCCTCTTCCTCTGCTTGGTGAACGCGATCACGACCCGGTCCCCAGAGCCAAGGGAGCGACATCGACGCCGTGACCCCGATACCAGGCCGCATCCGCGGGTCCTGCCAATATCCGAGACCAACCATCAACTCGGGGAAGCGCGCTTCTGCCTGGGCGGCTTCGCGACGCGCCCCGGCGGCACGCAGGCGAGCGTCGGACGAAAGAGCGGAACCGCGGTTAGCCTGGGCGCGCGCAAGCAACTCTTCGACCGAGAGTCGAACGGTTTCGGGAGAAACCTGACGAGGCTCCCCGAGGGGCGCCCCGGCGGGACGTCGAAGGAGAGCGTTGAGTGTTGCTCGCGCGCGCGCGATGTCGCCCGCGATGCGCGCGACCGCCCCGTGTGCTTTCGCGAATTCGACGTCAATGCGAGCTGCATCGACGAGGCTCGTGCCGCCTGTCGCATAGCCGGCTCGAGTCGCCTGACCCATGCGCTCGAGGAGAGCCAGTTGCTGCTCTTGGAGACGTTTCTCCGCGAAGGCCTGCACGTACTCGGCGAAGGCTCCGGCGGCGCGCTGAGCGACCCAGCGTTCCTCAGCCGATACCTCCGCGAGCATGGCCTTCGCTTCCTCGGCCATCGCTCGGGCGCGTGCATCCAAGGAGCCAGCGGCTGGAAACCGCTGTCGAAGCTCCACCATGTACATGTCCGCTTCCCCGAGGGCGTAGGGGCGCGCGAGCGGCAGGTTCCAAGCCTCGAACCCCAGCTCGGCAGGTGGGAGAGACCCCTCGGCCCGTCCCGCGTGCACCAAAGCGCGAGCGCGGTGAGCCATGAGCGCGAGCGCCGGGCTACCAGCGATCGCCTGAGCGACGATGGCATCGCGCTCGAGTGGGCCCGAAAGGTCGACCGGCAAGTCGGCTCGTTTGCCCGTCGAACGCCGCGAGGGCTCCCTCAGCCTCATGCCTGCCGCGTCGTACGAGCGATTCAGGCTCTGGCCGGTGCGTGCGGACACGCATCCCGTAGCGACTACGAGCCCCATGACGGGGAGCCAGAAAGCGCGGAGCTGAAGTCGGAACGGCACTAGAGCCTAGGCGGGAAAGGAAGCGACCGTGACGGCCCGGCCCAATTATAGGGCAGGTGCCGGCATGCTACTCACGGCGATGCTCGGCGCGTAAAGGCAGCAAAGGTCTGATCGTTCTCGAAGTACAGGACCCGTCCGTCATTCGTCTTGCCGATGACAGCGGTTGCCTTGTCGATCGAGCGTTGGCTTACGGGATCGGTGGCTGTGCGCGACGAGGGATCGTTTCCGAGGCGGCCTTTACACATCTCGCAGCACCCGTAGTAGGTGCGCCCGGCGACCTCGATGGGGATCTGAGGTAGCCCCATGAACTGATTGTTCACCATGCACACGAGGCTCCGATCAGTCACGAGCGTCAGGGCGCTCGTGGCTACCGATGCCGGCGAAGACGCCGAAGACGCCGAAGACGCCGAAGCTGATGGCGCGGCTTCCGTCACCTGCGCGGCCGAGGCGGCGGCCGGCGCGTCACTGGGCGGCGTCGTCCGCTGACGCTCGGAGCACGCGGATGTTGTGGCAAGGACGGCCACGAGGAGCGTCAAGCCGCACAAGGTCGTCATCGTTCCGCTGCTTTCAGTGCTTGAGTTCATCATAATCGTGACCTCCTTGGGGCACCTAGGCGTAGCACGGCCGAACCGTGACAGAGCTACGATGTTTTCTTGGCGAACACCGTGCGAAGGAGGCCGGGAACCACGCCAGCGGCGAATCCGATCCCGAGACCAGCGACCCCCGAGTAGCCGATGCAAGAGCACCCCATCGCTCCGGTGAGGAGTGTGAGTGACGACGCCGAAAGCCAGAACCAGATGCCCGCTCGTCGCTGGTTGCCCACGCTGGCCACGGCCAAGCCCGCAACGACGCCGCCCACGGCACATGCGTGAACGCACAGGGAACTGCAGCCGTCGGCGCCGCAAGAATGCATGGAGTTGGCGCACAATGCGAGCACCAGCGGCACGAGCCCAGCAGCGATTCCGGGAAGCACAGCTTTCTGAGGATCCCGTCCGTACCAAAGCATCGCTGCTCCTACCGAGACCGTCGCAAGTCCAAACCAAAGGGTCGACATGGGTTGGTGCGCGACGCACGCAGTGACCGCTACGATCACGAAAACGGGAGCCACGCCGAGCAAGGCTCGACGCAAGCGCCCCCGCTCGTAGGCCCACCGAACACGCCGCTCTAGGCGTGCGAGGTCAGTCGAGTCCATAGAGCCTCCTGAAGGTTTTTCGGAATCGGTCCAAGGCTCGCTCGCGTCGTTTTCTTAGAGTGGCGCCCGAGACCGATGCTGCCTCGTCCCAAAACGTCGCAACTAGCGTCTCGCGGTCGGTGTCCGAAAGTTCGCCAAGGGCGGAGACCGCGGCCGCCGTGAGGTCTCGTTGCTCGAACTCCTCCTCTGGGTGCTCGCCGCCACGTTCGTTGCTTGGCTCGTCTGTTTCTTCTCTTCGGCGGTTGCGTTTCCGCGCCAGCGTCCGGCACTCCCAAGCAGCGAGCGCCATCGCCCACGGCATGGCCGGTCGGGTCTTGTCGTAGTCGGAGGCGCGTTCGAGGATCTTGTGCATAGCTTCCTGTGCGGCGTCAGACGCGTCGGCGTCGTTCTTCAGCAGGCTGACGCACAGTCGATGAATGGGTCCCCAGAGCAACTCGAACACGCGCGCAAACACGGTGCGGTCGCCATCGGCAAGACGTGCCATGAGGCCGTCGAGCGTGTTCGGATCTGTTCCCATCGTTTCGGCGCCCGGAGCCCGTCATGGCTCGAGGAGTTGGGACGCTACCTCCAGAGGCCTCATGAAAGAAGCAACCGTGCACGGCGCAGCACCTCTTCGCCCTTTTCAGCTTTTTCGATGTCTTGAGCGACGGCAATGAGCTTGGTTTTGGACATTGTTGAAACTCCTTGGTAGCCGGGATAAAAGCTGCTCTATCCGTCTAGGCCCCAGCGCTTACCAGCGTGACACCCCATTCATTGGTTCGAGGGCGCGATCTGCCCACCACCAGCCAAACAGACCGTTGAGCCCTCCGCCGACGACCTCAGGCACGCCCGACCAGATCTGCCGCTACTCGCCGCGCCGCAGCGGCATAGCAGGCGGCAAGGCCGGGCTCATTGGAACACTGCGTGGGCGGGTCGTCGTCTTGCATCGCTGAGTCGAGGGAGCGGCCGTGTGATCGGAGAATTTTCTCAGGGCTCAAACGCGACCTCATGAGTGGCGAGTGAGGTCGCTTTGAAGCGCTGTGGCGCGACGGGGGCGATATTGTTGAGCCCACGTCGACGGAGCTTGCGCTGTTCATGCGCTCCGCCTTGAGGATGTCGGGGCGTCGCTCATCAACTGGCAGAGCATGCTGGTCGTTGCACCCGGTCACCGAAGCAAATGGAGTTGTTGCCGACATGACGTCGCCTCACATTTCGAAAGACGGACCGATGGTCGGAACCCGCTTCTCTTTGATGCCCCCTCTCGTCCGGCGGGCTCCGCTGAAAGCTTGTAGCTGCGCTTCTCTGCCTTGGCCGTAGCCCGGCGACCGGTCTCTCCCCTTATCCGTGCTCGCATGGCTCCGCGCGGATGGGGGAGACGGGTGCTCGGCGGCTTCTGACGTTAGCCGGCGCTCTGCTAAAGATGCTCGCGCTCGGTCGCCGGCGTGTCGTCATCGGCACGACGTGATCGGGGCGGGCGTGCTGCTGGCTTTGAATTGGCGGCTGGTTTCACCATAGCGTGAGCCATCTTCCCTCATTGTCGTCCGTGTTGCAATCAGCTGGTGACGTCCTGGGTTCCGCTTCATGGCAGCACTAGGTACCCGTTCTGCTTAGGGCGGTCGGGTGCCAGTCTGGAAACGCAACTACCGCGGGGTGCACACTCAACGCCGCCGCTAGTTTCTTGGCACGTTCTATTCCAACCCCCTTAGCTTCAGTCTCGATCGCCGAGATCGCTGCCTGGGGTACGCCCGAAAGTCTTGCTAGCTCCCCTTGCGTCAGCCCCTGAAGATTGCGGAGCATTCGGACTGCTTCACCGGGCGAGACGGTGGCGTATTGTTTCTCTGGTAGGTAATTTTTTTGCTTTGCCATCTTGTTACCTTTTGTAGTCATGAGCACTGACTCTCTCCACGGTGACGTTGAAAATTTCTCCCTTAGCCCAATAAATGACCCGCCATTGCAGGTTCAATCGCGATGAACGGTGCCCTTCCCATTCCCCCTTAAGAGCCTCGTCGTTAAAACCCTTGATAGCCAAAAGCCCTTGCGGTCCTGAGACCCTCACGATCGCCTTCCATAGCTCGTACTTCTTGCGGACTTGCATTGGGACACGCGGCAAGCCCCCCTGAGCTTCACGCGACTCAAGAATGGTCCACATATCAGTTTGATGATATACACTATAAGGTATATAATGCCAACCACAATTTGGGTGAAAGGAGCAGTACCCAGCACTTGGCGCGCGATTACGTATACTTCAAGACGAAAAAGGCTGCTCTATCCGTCTAGGCCCCACCGCTCACCAGCGTGACACCCCGTTCATTGGTTCGAGGTTGCCGAACTAACTACCGCTTGGCTCTATGCTCATTTTTGCGCTGCCGCCATTGATCTCACCCCAAGCAACAAGAGCACGACGATGCAAAACGCCGCGCCGGCGCCGAAGGTCCACGCGGCCCCGAAGCGGTCCCATAACCATCCTGCCAGAACACTGGCGATGAGGAGCGCGAGGCCACTGGCAAGATTGAAGAAGCCAAAGGCCGAGCCGCGTAGATGCTCTGGCGCCGCGTCCGCGACCATGGCGGTTAGCACCCCTTGCGTTAAACCCATGTGCAAGCCCCAGATGGCGATTCCCACCAGAAACCACAGGCGCCCCGGACAAAGTGCGAGCACCACATCCGCGGTGAACAAGGTGATAATACCCAGCATGAGAATTTTCGGACGGCTCATGGAATCGGCCAGTTTGCCCGCGGGATACGCCGTGGCCGCATAGATGAGATTCATGAAAATGAGGACAACGGGAGCGAGCCCGACCGGAAGCCCCGCCTGCAGACCGCGCAGAACGAGGAACGCCTCGCTGAAGCGAGCCAGCGTAAAGATCCCGCCCAAGGCGACGAGCCACCAATAATCCGCGGGAAACTCTCGTAGCGAGGACCATCGGATTTTTCTTCCCGTCGATCGTGCGGAAGAGGCGTCTGGCTCACTCACCCCTGCGACGAGCAGCGCCACTGCAGCAACACCGGGAATGACCGCCACCCAAAAGACAGCGCGAATATTGTTGTGCCAAAGAAACATCAACAGCAGCGCGAGGATCGGACCGGCAAAGGCGCCGACGGTGTCGAGGGATTGCCGCAGTCCGTAGGCGGCGCCGCGGATTTCGGGTGGCGCAAGATCCGCCACCAGCGCGTCCCGCGGGGCTCCGCGGATCCCCTTGCCCATGCGATCGACCAGGCGCGCTGACAGAACCCAGCCGATTCCGGTGGCCAGCGCAAAAACCGGCTTCGTGAGAGCGCCGAGGCCGTAACCAATGGCTGCGAGTGTCTTTCGCTTGCCAAGGTAGTCGCTGAGCGTGCCTGAAAAGACCTTAACGATGAGCGCGGTGGCCTCCGCCAGGCCTTCAACGATCCCAACATTCAGCACGCTCATGCCGAGCGTCGTGACCATGAAGACGGGAAGCAGGCTGTGAATCATCTCCGAAGAGGTGTCCATCAGCATGCTGACGAAACCGAGCACCCAGATGCCTTTGGGAATGCGAGGACGATCAAGCAAGACTATGGGCTACCACCAGCGGCGCGTCAGCGTCAATCGGATCGCACCATTTCAATGCGGTGTCGCGCCATCCTGACCCCGATCCGTGGCTACGGGGAAAGCGGCATTTAGGCCGCGATTGCCGAGCTTCCCGGCGAACAGCTGCTCAAGCTCCGTTCGCGCTAACCAATACTCGCGGAGCTGCACCGTGCGGAGACTCGCGGCTTCCACCTCCTGGCGCTTAACCTGCAGTAACTGGAACGCGCCGACCAGCATGCCGTTATACTGAAGCTGTGTTTCCTCGACTGCCTTTTGCTTAAGGGGGAGAACAAGGGAGTCGTAGCGGGTTACAGCCGCCCGTGCAGAGAGCAGCTGAACCGCAAGAGCCCTGGCCGTGGCTCGGATCTGTACCGCCGTGCTTGCGTAAAGGTTTTCGCTTTGCTTCATCTGACCGACTGCCGCCCCGACCTCTCCTTGACCTTGGTAGAATATCGGTACCTCGAGCTCCACGGCGGGTCCGAAAGACCACTCATCGCCGTGCGAAGTAAATCCTCGTTCGGCTGCAACGCCACCTCTGAGCTCTGGTAGCCATCCCGTGGCACGGGCGTACTGTGCGCGTTGGGCCGCTGCTGAGAACCGAGACTTCAGAACAGCAAGGTCGATACTATTGGCGATGGCCAACTGTTCGGCCCGGTCCACTCGGACCTCCACCTTCGGGAGCGCTGGCAAGCGGGGAGGAGCTTTCCACCCGAGATTTGCGCCAGAAAGGCCCATTGCGGCGTTCAGCGCCTCACGCGCCGTCAGCGCCTGAACTCCGGCCTCTTGAAATGCGATCTGCGAGTCCTCATACGCGGACTGCTCTGTCGTCAGCGACAGCTCGGTGATATTGCCAGCGGCGCGCAGCTGCTCGGCTAGGTGTTTCGAAGCGCCCATAGCTCTAACAACCGTTCTTCGCAGCTCCACCAGCTCGATTGCCGCCTGGTACTCGTAGAACAGGCGGCGGGCTCCGAAGGAAAGATCCAGAATCGATCCGACCGCACTGGCTTTGGCTGCGTCAAGCTGTGACCTGGCGCTGTTACTTCGGAGCGGCAGGAGAATGAGCCCCGTGATGTCGAGCATGGCGCCAAGCGAAAGCTCGGGCCTACCGTCTTTATGGTACAGAATAGAAGCTTCAGCGGTGGGGTTGGGCAACCTGCCAGCACTCCTCACTTCGGCTTCAGCGATCCCGAGCTCGGCGAAGGCTGCTTGGGCGCGTCGGTTGTTCAATACAGCAATTCGAGCTGCGCTTTCGGCTGTAAGCGGTTGCCCAAGGAGCGCACGCACGCTTTTATTGAGTGGACCGACATGGCTTCCCGCCTGTCGTTCCCGAGCCTCAACCGCGGATGTCAGCGACGAGTAGTCGATCGACGGAACGCAACCCGCCAAGGATGCCAACGATGCCAAGAACAGGACAACACAGATACGTACGTTCATGGCTTCGTGAGCTCCTCCGCAACATGAATGCCATCTCGTTTCATTGATTCGGGTGGAGCCTTGTCAGCGACAGTGCCGGGAGGATGCTTGTACCAGCCTGGATCATCAGTCCCCGTCAGCTCGTCGCGCACTTTTACTATCGTGAACATGCCCCCCATCGTGATGTAATCGAAGGGCCCCTCTGCGCCCAGCATAGGAACACTGTTTTCAGGAACGGGCATGCTCATTGCCCCCATGTCACCCATGCCAGTTTCCCCCATCGTCATGTACCCGGGGAGGAGGGGGCGAATCCGTTGGTCTAGGTTCCCGCGAGCGACGCCGATCATATTGGGGAGGTTGTGGCCCATCTGGTTCATGACGTGATGGGTCATGTGGCAATGCATTGCCCAATCCCCCGGGGCGTCGGCAATGAATTCGACGTCTCGCGTGCTGCCGGTGGGCACCAGCACCGTGGTCTCCGGCCATTGTCCGGCCAAGGGGATCGGACCACCGTCGGTGGCAACGACTTTGAAATAGTGGCCGTGGAGGTGGATCGGATGGTGATCCATGGCGCTCAAGTTTCCGAAACGCAGGCGCACACGGTCCCCTTTCTTACAGACGAGCGCCGGCGTGCCTGGGAACACCTTCGCGTTCATCGTCAGGGTGTTGAACTCCATCATTTCGTTTGGATCAGGACGTGCCGTTCCCGGCTTGATGCTCCATTCGCTGAGCAAAATAACGAAGTCCCTGTCCACGCGATAAGCGGGGGACGGGTTTCGTGGATGAATCACGAACATGCCCAGCATCCCTAGAGCCATCTGCGTCATTTCGTCGTGATGCGCGTGATACATGAGCGTGCCGTGTTGGCGAAGCGTGAACTCGTAGAGAAATGTCTCTCCCGGCTGAATGGCCTTCTGGTTAAGGCCTCCCACCCCATCCATGCCATTAGGCAAGTACACACCATGCCAATGCACCGAGGTTGAGGCAGGCAGCTTATTGGTCACGTAGATGCGAACGTGATCGCCCTCCACGGCCTCAATTGTGGGCCCGTGCACATGACCACTGTAACCCCAGCACTTAGCCTTGAGCCCAGGTGCGAACTCGTGCATCAGCTCTTCGGCTACGAGATGGTACACCTTGACGCCATCAACAACGCGCCAGGGCAACGTCGCCCCTCCCGGAGTGATCGTTGGCTGATAGTCGCGCCCAGGCTGGCCGGGAGCTAACGCCGGGCTCGACGAGGAGGCACCGCTGTAGGACTGTTCCCAGCCGCGTACGGCGCCGCTAGCCTGTGCGGCACCGGCCGACGAAACCTTGGAAATCAAAGCCGCTGCTCCCGCTGCGGCAGAACCAGTGGTGATAAGCTGACGTCTTGTATACATCGGGTGGGCTCGTTGTTGGAATTTAGGCCTTTGGTTTAGGCGCTCCGTAGCGGGCGCCTGGTCCTTTTATTTCGCGGGCATCTTGCTCATGTCGTGCTCAGTGGCAGTGTCCGTTGGCGCTGGGGCTGCTTGGTCCGCTGGCTTATTTGTCTTCTTCATCTCGCTCCCGCAAGCATGTTTTTCACCGGGCTCGCCCCCGCAAGCATGCTTGTCTGCGCTCGGCTCCGTGACCGTTTCGGCGGGCGGGGTCGCAGCGGCGCACCCTGCTGCACCCGCGGCAAGGCCCGCCAAAGCGATAGCGAAGATGCTCTTACGGCGTTGATTTGAGTGCATTTGTTGATTTCCTTTGTGGGCGATCCTGCGTCACGCCGTGCTGGGCGATATCAGGAAGGCGACGTTTGGAGTGAGTAGGCAGCGGGCAGTCTGCCCGTGACGCCAAATCGACACGCACACCATTTTTCTCGGTCCCGTGAGGCACGATGTCGATGACGCTTGGCGATCTGATGGCACAGCGCGCCACTCTTCAGTGGCGACAAAATGCCGCTCCGCGCATGATTTCGATTCGCCAGCAAGACCCGGCGGGAATTTATAATGCCTGGCACCCGTGGATTGCAAACTCAGCCGACGCGTTTCGCGATGAACGCGTTGATTGTCGTGTTTTCCGCGTTTGCTTGAGCCTCCAGACGCTTCCAGGTTTCCACGGGGAGTCGAATGCTTCGCACGGCGGTTGGTTTCCCCGGAGGACGGCCACGACGTACGAACTTACCTACGGCACACGAAGGCATTTCCCACAGCGAACAAAGTGCAATGCCGTCAGCCGGGTCGTAGTCCGCGAATGGATTGCCCGGAACGCGCTTCCACACTTTCAGATCGATGGGTTCGTCAGTCCAATGCATTGTAGATCTTCCTCTGTGCGGGGCTGGCTCGTCGGGCGCTCACGATGCGGATGGCATCACGACCCACCTCGGCGTGAACGACAAACAACAGGCGCGGTTTTGACGACAAGGCGATGAGGATGAGTCGGTCCTCGTCAGCGGGCGACTCGTTGCGCAAGTAGCACTGACCCCATGCTTTCGCTTGTTGGCCGCCGCTTTCTTGGCATCCCATTCGAGATTCACAGCAATTGTTGTAACACAACAATCACGGAGCGTGAAGCCGGGCCCCAAGATGGGCCTTTCCCGATGGTTGCTGAGGTACCTGGGGAGCGAGCGAGCGAGCTCTTGGGGCTCGTGACGGATGGCTGACGGAGTTGACGCGCGTGTATTTGCTGTTATTAGCTTGTTGCGCATGACGATATGGCGCGACGCTGAAGGCGGCTCGTGAACACGCTGGGCTTACCCAAGCCGAGCTAGCAAAGTCTCTCAAGAAGAGCCAGCCCATGATCAGCGGCGCCGAGGGCGGTACCATTAGCGTGAGCGACCGCTACGTGTCGGCCGTGCTGAAGGCCTGCAAGCTGCCGGCAAATTGGACCGGACCCAAATCAACCAAGAGGGATCACGGCTGACCCTCGGCCAGGAGGTTCGCGGGATTTCATTCATAGTGCGTCCACATCCGTTCGATGAAGACCCGCTTGGCCGCCTTGTCGACCCGATACACGAGGCGGTGCTGAATGTTGATTCGCCGCGAAAACAATCCCGCCAGATCGCCAACGAGCTTCTCGTAAGGCGGTGGAGCCGTGAACGGATCCTGCTCCAAGAGGTCGAGCAAATGGTCGGCCTTTTCCCGGAGGCCGGCACGCCGAACCTTGATCGCGTCCTTTTCGGCCTGCTTGCTGAAAAAGAGCGACCAGCTCACCAAGGGCGCTTCCGCGAATAGGAGCGAAGCGGAGCCTTCTTTGCCTGCGTCAGGGATTCCCTCATGCCAGGCACGCCCAGCAGATAAAGCGTCTCCTGTATGGCCCGAAAGTCCTCCTCTGATATGAGAACGCCGTCGTTCCGGCGACCCGTGATCCGGATGGGCTCGTGCGAGGAAGCTGCCTGATCGAGCAGCTTGAAGAGGTTCGCACGAGCCTGGCTGACCGTGATGGTGGTGATGGTGGTGATGGTGGTTGCGACCTTCATCGTATGAATGTACGTGATAACGTACGTGTTGGCAAGACGCGCGGCCAGCTTTCTCGTAGCCATCAACGCCTTCGCGCCGGGTTTTGCCGCCGCGCTACCCGGCACAACTAAGATCCAACGGGGTCAGGTTCAGGAACCGTGCTACTGTCTGCGGGCGAGCGAACGCCGACTGGAAGTTCGAGTTTTCGATAGTGGACAGGCGGTGATAGGACCAAGGACATGGGCCTCCGGGTTCGACCGACCACGGCGAACGGCTTTTGTTGGCCGTCGGTCGGCTTCAAGACTTGGCGGACGTTGAAGCGTTGGAGGCTGTAAAGTCTTGAGTTGAGCCGGCAAGAAGCGCCGGCACGCATCCGTTTGTGCCAGAAAAGTTGGCCGACAAACTTATAGATTTAGCCCCCTATGGACACTTGCCCCTGCAACGCAGGGCGAGGTCGTCCACCCACAGATCAAATGGGGCGCCGCCGCTTGTGACGATGAAATCAATGCTGCTGATGGCCGATGAATCGAGGTCTACGACGTTCGCGAAAGGGAGTGTGATCGTTTGCCATTCGCCAGAAGTGGTCACTGCGGGCGCGAAAGCTCCGCGGGCGAAATACTGACCGTTCGCACTGAAGGCCACGGCGAGTGAGCTGGCCGCGCCGATCAGACGCGCTCTGAAGCTGATGCCCGAGTAGGCGCTCAGATCAACGGGCCGTCTGCTCGGATGATCCAGTTCGACCCAAAGATCGACACCGAGGCTCTGCCCGTCGCCGCTGACATGGTACGCCTTGCCAGCTTCTTGTCCTGTGGACGTACCCGTCTCGTCGGCTTTGGCGTCGCTTTGACGTCCCTCGGCTGGGGTAACGAACCAGTTGGCGAGACCACCGCGCCAAAAGAATCCAGAAGAGCCGGCCGGGACCTGTGGGTAGCCGCTGCCCGCGTGATCGACGTCATCAAGCAGTTCCGTCATTGTCGGTTCTTGCATCGACGCGGCCGATCCACCTGCTGCAGCTGCTTGCGTGTGGTCCTTCGCAACAGCGCCGCCGCATGCGATCGCTAGCAGGCCGAGTAGAAACTTCGCCTGCCGTATGAACTCATTCCTCGGCATAGGACAATGGAACTGCCAAAGCGGGTCGGAAGGCAAGAGCAGGCCATCTAGGTCCTGATCGAGCGGAGAAAAAGTGGCGTTGCTGAGCGCAGTCGGGATCCATCTGAAATCCCAGGATTTCGTGAGGTTGCGAAACCATCATGCCCGTCGCTATAGAGTCTCTGCCTGGGCGCGGATACCGCGTAATTTTCCACGATCGTGCGGCTAGTTCGCTTGGGCTTGGATATAGCGGGCGCCGTCCGCTAACCTCATCGACTGCGTCCTAGCCTTTGTTTAAGTTAACGCTATGATAAGAACGAACCGGTGACGTAAATGCTCACACCTCTCGTCACTTTGAATCACGGCAAACGATTTGCGGGCTCCTTCCTGTGCATTGGTCTTGCGTGGGGCTGCAGTGGCCGCGTTGAAGATACGCACCCTCCTGCATCCCCCTCGGTGGTGGCGCCTTCGGCGACAGCATCCGCGTCAACCCCACCCAACTCGTTGACTGCGCCGCCGATTCCGGGACCACAGCCGAGTTCGGGACCCATTCAAACGGGAGGCAACCCACCGCAGGCCCCCCCAAACCAGGGCGTGGTACCGGGGGGCCCTTTGATGATCGGAGATACCTGTCATCCCTCAAGAACGTGCGAGGCGCCAAGGGCCTGCCTGGCAGTTGGTGTTGATGGGGGCAAATCCTCAGGTGCTTACTGTACGAAGGACTGTTCCAATGACTCGACGGTCTGCGGAGCCGAAGCGGCATGTGAACAGGTAGGCAACACAAAGCTTTGTTTGCCTCGTTGCCCGACCCAACCGGGCTTCCATTGTGGCACTTCGGTTTGTAGGACGGGGGCCCTGACGGGACTTTCACTGTGTTTTCCGTTTTGCAATAGAGACTCAGATTGTCATACGGGTAGATGTGACCCTGGGTCTGGACTGTGCACCACTCAACAGGCTTTGGGGAGTGGCCCCACGGGAGCGCCGTGCGTTTCTGATAATGAGTGCGCCGGCATCTGCTCCGGGGACGCGTTGGGCGTTCGTCAGTGCACGAGAATCTGTCAGGCAGGAGGCTACTTAGCGTGCGGTGCGATGGATGCGTGTTTTCCACTGGGCGACCCTGTAACGGCGCCAATCAACAGCGTTGGGCAGTGCGTGCAGGGGTGCATGTGCGACGCGCATTGCCTTAACCCCGATATGTTGTGCGACCCCTTTACAGGGCTTGAGTTATTGAAACTCTGGAACAGGCACCTGGCAGGGATTTGTCGGCCCCGCTCGACGGGCTCGCCTGGACTCCCCCTATGTGGGTTGTGAAGCGGCTGAGGGACGTACAATACTGAATTGGGGGTGGGTTCTTTCCTCCGGCCCTGCCTGCCCCATTTTTCCGTTCGATTGTCTTTTGGTCCAGAAGCCAGCACCTACCACCTCGGTCAAGAACTTCTAAAAGCAACATGGGGGGTTAGCCTAAAAACGCGATATCCCGCCTTGCGATTTAGGGGTGAGCACCTGGCGGCTAGGCTTAGACCAGGCGTGTTGAGCATCGCCAGTCCGGGCATCATTCGGCTGCCTAGCGACTTGGCGTTCAGCAGCCGCCGGAGCGAGCTGAGCACCCTGCAAGACTAGTCGTTAGGGCGCTCTTTTTTGTGACGTCTTGACGTTCTAACGTTGTAGCGCTACTGTTCAAGGTCATGGGACTTGCAAAGCGCGCAACCGTCTATTTCGAACCCGAGATCCATCGGGCACTGCGACTGAAAGCCATAGAGGCCGAACGCTCCGTGTCGGATCTCGTCAACGATGCGATCCGACGGAGTCTCAACGAAGATGCCGATGATTTGAAGGCGTTCAGCGACCGAGCGAAGGAGCCCACGCTGCCGTTCGAGCAAGTGCTCAAGGATCTGCGTAAGCGTGGCAAACTATAGCATCGAGGTCCGGAAGTCGGCAGCTAAGGAGATCGCGGCGCTTCCGAAGGACGACTGCCAACACGTGGTGCAGAAGATCCAGGCGCTGGCCTCGGATCCACGCTCGCACGGGGCCGAAAAGCTGAGCGGCGCGAGCAAGTACCGGATCCGGCATGGAGACTACCGTGTGTTGTATGAGATCGACGACAAACAGAAGCGCATCACCGTCGTGAGAGTCGCGCACCGCCGAGAAATCTACCGCTGACTTGGCTGACCATCGGGCTGGTTCCTATCCGGGCGCGCTCTGCATGAGACCGACATTGCGCCCACGCTCTCTTCACCCGCGGTCCACGCGAACGGATGATCAGGCCCGAACGCATCGACCTGCGTGACCTCTTTCGGCTGCCAACCGAAGAGCTCGCAGTAGGTCGTCATTGCAAGAGCGACGTTGTTTGTGTGGAGCTGATGCCACACGACTTCGACCTCCGATGCACACCCCATTTCTCCGGACTCGACGCGAGCGCGACCAGCGCGCCGCCAGGATCGCGAAGGAGCGACAATCCAGTGTGCCCCGGCACTCCGAGCGGCTGTGCCCCGCGCGCGACGAACGCTTCGGTCCGGAGCTCGAGATCTGCCACGACTGCGCCGATGGCGGCTTGCTGCAAGACGGCCGCTACCCCGGCGTGATGCTGCCCTGCTCGGACACGCTGCCACGCGTCTTGGATCCGCGGCGCATCGATCGCCGGCATTCGTCGCCGAAGGCCGCGCAAGATGTCCCCGTTGAAGTTCTCGTCCGCGAGCAGCCGCATCACATGCCGCTAGCCTGAGTGCCGTCTCGCTAGCAGGCGCTGGCGAATACCGTCACTCGGCATACTGCCCTCGATCACTGTGCGCAGGGCTTGGGCTGAATTCACCCTCTTCGCAACGTAATCCCGTACCGCGGCTTCGTTGGTGAGCACGTACGAGATCACGGCATACACGTCAGCGAGTTCGACCGACGTATACTGTTGCGCAATCTCTTCGGCGGTCGCGCCAGCGTCGAACGCCAGGACGAGGGTCTCAAGCTGTAAACGAGTTCCGGTGATACGGACGACACCGTCATCGTCGGCTACCAGCGGTGGCGGTCTTGCGGCGAAAGCGTGCATGGTGATAAGCAACGATAGCGCGCCGGCTAGCCCCACACCAGGAGCGCAGTGATCGCGCGATGACAGGGGCGCCAGCTCGTCTTCTTGGTCGAGCTCACGCTCCCCGGGGGAGGATCCTCCCCAAGACGGCATTTGCGCCCCGGGGATGGTCTGACCGACCAATGGCGCTGGCATACCCTGTGTCCCTCCGTTACCTACCTTCAAAGGGTCCGAAGCGGGGAACAAGCATGAGAATTTTCATTCCTAGGATCAGCTTCCGTTTCTCCAATCGACGGAGCTTTCTTTTGGTTGGAAGTTCACTACTCGTTGCGCTCCTTTCGGGGGCGTGCGCAGTCCGCTTCTTACGTTGTGGCAAGCGTGCCGAGCTGCAGGCGGCAAGACTGCCTATTGTGATGCGCTCTCGTGGGAGCACGTTCGTTTAGCGATTCGGAACGTGGATCGCGTGACCCATGGAAGCGGCTGCCGCCTCCATCAAAGCCTCACCGAGCGTCGGATGCGGGTGCACGGCCAGCGCGAGATCCTCAGCTGTTGCCACCATCTCCAGGGCCAACACGCCTTCGCTGATCAGATCGCTCGCCGAAGGGCCCACGATGTGAATGCCCAACACGCGATTGGAGGCTTTGTCCCGCACCACTTTCACAAAGCCCTCCGTTTCGCCGATGCTCATGGCGCGGCCCAACACGGAAAACGGGAACTTTCCCGAGGCAATATCATAGCCCGCCTGTTTCGCGGCTTCCTCGGTCAACCCCACCGTGGCGATCTCCGGATCGGTGAAGATGATGCCGGGAATGTGCTGCCAATCCTTGGCCGCAGCTTTGCCGGCGATCACCTCGGCGCACACTTCGCCTTCTTTCGAAGCCTTGTGCGCCAGCATCGGTGCACCGGAAACATCCCCAATTGCGTAGACGCCTTTGATATTCGTCTGGCAAAACTCGTCCGTCGGAATAAAGCCGCGGGGATCAATCTGCACGCCCAGCTCTTCGAGACCCAGCTCGCGTGAACGCGGCTTCATGCCGACGGCGACCAAAACCTGATCACACTCCACGATTTGGCTCTTGCCCTCTGCGACAACCGTCACTGCTACGCCGCCCCCTGGCAGCTTCTTGCAGCTCTCCGCGCGCGTACTCTTCAGGATCACGCCCCCTCGCTTGGTGATCTTGCGCTCCACCACTTTGACGCACTCAGGATCCGTGCCGGGCAAAAGATTCGGCGTGAGCTCCACGACTGTGAGCTCAGTGCCAAAGCTCTGGTACACCATGCCCAATTCAAGGCCAATCACGCCGCCGCCGATCACCACCAAACGCTTGGGGATCGCTTTTAGGCTAACCGCCTCGCGCGCACCGATAATGTTTTGACCGTCAAATTCAAAGCCAGGCACTTGGATCGTGGCGGAACCTGTGGCGATCACGATGCCCTTCTTGGCCGTGAGGCGCCGCACGCTGCCATCTTTGCCCTTCACCTCAACGGTGTTCGCCGCCACCAAGCGGCCCCTGCCCTCCACGACTTCAGCGCCGTTGCTCTTCAAGAGCCCACGCACGCCGCCGGTGAGCTTCTTCACGATGCCGTTCTTCCAATCTTGCATCTTGATCGGGTCGACACGCACTCCATCGAGCAAAATGCCATGCCCGGCGATTTCCTGAGCCTTCGTGTAGAAGTGAGCGTTGCTGATCAGCGCCTTGGAAGGAATGCAGCCCCAGTTCAGGCAGACGCCGCCGTATTCCTCTTCCTCAACACAGGCCACCTTCTGGCCCAATTGCCCTAACCGAATGGCACACACGTACCCGCCAGGACCTCCACCCACCACAATTGCATCGTATTCAGCGTTCATGCCCGCGATTTACTCCGCTTGGCGAGGTGAAACAAGCCAGAGCAGCTGCGAGCGTCTCTGGGTCGACCGCTCGCGGATCACCTCGCATGGCTTCTAAACGAGCTCGCGCGCCAGGCACCCGCGCCACGCCCGCCGCGACCACAGCGAAATGGCGCTTGTCTCGCGACCACGCCCCCAACCCCTTCAAAATCGCGGCCTGAGCTTCCGCATCACCCAAGCGCGCCAAGCTGGTCGTAGCGTGCCAGACAAAGGAATTCTTGACTGAATACGGGGGAGGAAAAGCACGGCGCCGCAAGCCCGGCATCGCTGCCTGCATGCCCAACTCACCCGCCAACTCGATCGCCGCCAGTTCGTCCTCAAGATCGCGGATCTTAAACGTTGCGTTCAGCACGTCTGAAATGATCGACGTGGCAAGAGCCAGCTCGCGCCGCACCAAAGCCAAGCCCACCGCGAGCCGTATGCGTGAGCTTTCATGCGCTGCTTGCTGGCGCAACGCCGTGGCTATTTCTTCCGTGTCTTTTCCCGCTGAGAGCCAGTGCTCGTCCAGCAGCCGAATCGCCAAATAGGCTACCTCGAGATCATCATCGCGCGTGGCTCGCAGTAGCTGCGAACGCGCGGCCTCCGGCTGAATTTGGGTCAAGGCGAGGAGCGCCTGAAAACGAAAGGCTGGCCCTTCTGCAGCTAAGAATCGTTCGATTGCACTCACGACTTCCGGACCCGACGCCCCCACTTCTCCCAAGGCCAAGATGGCCATCTGCCGAACCTCCAGTGCCTCGTCCGCTAGCGCTTTCAGCAAAGCGTCGGTCGATTCCAAGGCTCGCGCGCTCCCGAGCGCCCCCGCTGCTTCTCGACGCACGCTGGGATCCGCGTCTTCCCCGAGGATCCGCGCCAGTTCCCCACGTGCCTCCAACCCATCACTGGCTTCGGCATGCCGCCCCAGGTCAACCACAGCGGCACGCCGCACTCGCACTTTTCGGTCGCGCGCGTCTGACAGCGCAGCGCGGAGTGTGCGCGGCAGTGGGCTCAGACCGAACATTGCAACCGTGAGCTTACAGCCCCGCGCTGCCAGCCCCAGGCAACCGACTGGACTGACCCGCGCCCGAAGCTCCCGTTCCTGCAGAGCCGGAAGCGCCACCGGCATTCACAGCTGCTGGATACACGAACGGCTGGTCTCCCCCCGTGCAAACTTCCGGAGTCCCCATCACCACCGAAGCTGGCCCGCTCGCAGGCACTGCGCACACTTTGCCGGAATACGAACCGCGCTCCACGACAGTGGCGCTGATCGGATTATCAGCCTGATTGAGGTCCAGGCACTCATAGCCGGAGCGACAATCTGAAGTTCGGCCGCAGTTGAGCATGCAGAAGGTGCGCTGCAATCGAGTGTCGCCCGAAGAGCAACTAGCCGATACTGTGCGCTTGAAGGCCACACAGACCGCTTCTTCGGGACAGGCCCCCGGCTCGCAGTTGAAGATGGTGCAGTACCCGCCCGGCTGAGTGGGGTCGCACAACCGATCCCCGGCGCTGGAGCAATCGGTGGAAAGTTGGCACTTATCGCCGATTTCTGGGGAGCAGCTCAGCAGCAATAGGCAAGCGAGAAAGGAGGCGCGAAGTGCAGAAAGCATGAAATTCGGGGGACCTTAGCGGTAGCTTCTCCCGATTGCCACGAGATCCTGAGTGAACCCGCGATCCATATTAGGGATAGCCCTGGGCTTGCAGGTCCCTGTTCTCCGGCTTAGCCTTGAGACCGTGAGCTTTCTTACCCGCACCGCACTTGGAGCCTTGGGAGCTGCATTTTTGGGCGCGCTCGGCTGCTCGGTGAATGCGCAGCAGGGTCCGGGCGATTCGCACGTCGATAAAGCGTTCGCGCTGATTGCCGTGGAGCGCAGCAGCCTAGTGAATTCGAGCGAGCCAGCGCGAGCGCAAGCCATCGTCGGCTTTGCCAAGTTAGCTCCCGGGCAGCAAGCGTCCGCCCGCAGTCTCGGTGGCCTCGGCCTGCGCTTGCCCGAGCTGAATCAGTGCGTGCGTTTTCCGAGCGCTGAGCCAGGTGCGGGCGCACTTGAATTCGTCGATGCCGGGAATGTGATCATTGATGTCGCCGGCGCTCGCACGTCCCTCGCTCCCCGAGCTTTGCCCACAGTGGCCGATTTGATCTCGGGGGTGATCTACACCTCGCGCGATCAAGACGCGCTCCGGTTACCCGCTCAAAGTCAGTACGTCGTGCACGCTCTGGGCGGAGAGCTTTCAGGATTCGAAGCTACCGGTGCGGCGCCGGAGCCGCTGCGCGGCATCAATGTCGGTGGGCAAGCACTTGAGCGCGTCGCTCAAGTATCCACCGCCCTCCCACTCGATGTGAGTTGGGAAGAGGGCGACGCGAACGACGTCATGCTCGTCGAAATTGGCGGCTCGCAGGGAGGCATTGCTTGTGCTTTTCGCGATGATCTCGGTGCCGGCACGCTCTCCGCACAGGGTGCAAGCAAGGGCGCCGGGCGCCTCTCCTTCCACCGGATCCGAACGCTCAGCTTGGGACAAAAGAGCGGCGAGCTCAGCTTCAACTTCGAAGTGACTCTACCCATCGAAATTCGAGAATAGCGTCGCCTGGGTGGGAGGCCCTTGGCGCACGGCGCGCCAGTGTTTATAGAGGGGTCCTTTCTCGACCTCCACTAGCGCATCCCAATGAGTGTTTTGCACCGGGTCTACTTCATTCCGGGGATGTTCGGATTCGGACGGCTTGCCGGGTACGATTATTTTCATCACATGCGGAGTGGGCTTGAACGGCGCTTCGCGGCCGCGGGGTTGCGCGTTTCGATTGAAGACGTCCCAAGTCCGCCCACTTCTTCGGTTCGTCACCGCGCGCGGGTGCTCGCTACGACCTTGCGCGATAGCGCGGGCTCCAGTTCTGACCCCATCCATTTGGTAGGCCATTCTACGGGCGGGCTCGATGCGCGGCTGGTGCTCTCGCCCGCAGCTGAGATCGGCTTGAGCGAGGAGGCGCTCGCCTGGCGCAGCCGGGTCCGCACAGCGGTTTCTATCAGCACGCCCCATTACGGAACACCGCTCGCGGGCTACTTCACCACCGTTTCGGGCGCACGCGTTTTATACGCCGTGAGTTTGCTCACGGTGGTCTCGCTTTCAGTCGGCGAGCCCTCGCTGGCGATTTTCTCGCGCTTGCTCTCGGGGCTCGGGGGCGTTGATTCTCTGTTCGGTGAGAATCTGAAACTGTTTAGCAAAGTGACCGATTCGGTGCTGCGATTTGTGGATCGCGAAGGGCGCGCCGAGATTGTGAATTTTCTTGGAAAAGTCCGCGTGGATCAAGGTGGCATCATCCAAATCATGCCTGAGGCTATGGACCTCTTTAACGCCACCACGCGCGATGCGGCGAACGTTGCTTACGGGTCCATCGCCACCTTGGCCCCCCGCCCCCGCTCACTGCGCCTCGCCACACGCATTCGCTCACCGTACGCGGCTCTCACCGCAACCCTCTATTCCACCCTCTATCAATTCACGAGCCAGCGGCCAGCGAGCTACCCCTACGCAAAGCTCACGGCCCAGCAGGCCGATATGCTCGAAGGAAAGCTGGCACGCTCCGTGGCTGATACCGAGAACGATGGCATCATCCCGACGCTCAGCATGATCTGGGGCAAGCTCATCTGGGCCGGCGAAGGCGATCATCTCGATGTGCTCGGACACTTTCACGATGACGTTCGCCCCGGAGCGCACGTGGATTGGATGACGAGCGGCGCCCATTTTACGCGCGCGCGCTTTCACGAAGAACTGGATTGTCTAGCGCAGTTTCAGATCGAGAATTCTTAGTCTAAGACGTTTTCTACTAGAACTCGATACTTCAGTGCGCAGGGGGCGCAGGCGTACCCTTCCCCGCTTCTGATTTGCCTACCTCTGACTTGCTAGCTTCTGATTTGGCAATGATTCGAAACTTGAGTTCGCGGGGCTCACCCGCGCGCTGATAGCTCACAATCAGCTCTTTCGCCTGCTTCAACGCTTGGAAGGCGTCGTACGCTTGAGTCTCGCGTTCAATGGGCATGCCATTAACAGCTGTCACAACATCGCCCCTCTGAATATCCACGCCTTGCCAGAATTCTTCTGGAGCCAGATTAACGATCTGAAACCCCCGAAATGTTCCATCCTCTAACTTGGGCTGGACCTCGACATGTTGAAGGAAGCGACCCAATCCCGAGTCAACCGCGTGCAGCAGCTCGTCGCGCCAAAGCGCTCCCGCCGGAGGAGGCAGCGCTGGACCTTGCGACGCCGCCGGACGCTCCGAGTGGAGCACCCGGGGTGGAGGCGCCGGGGCCGAAGCACAGCCGAAAGCCAAGACTGCTGCAATGATCAGGAGAGGGTCGCGCACGCTGCGAGTATCTCCGAGCCCTCGCTTCAGAGCAAAACAATTGCGTCGAGCTCGCCACGTGCCTGGCACTACGGAGCGCTCAAAGCGCTAGCTCGGGTAGCTCCCGAGATACCGCGGAGACAATTCGCGCGGTGACTTCCGTTTCGGAGCCCTCCGCCGAAACCTGAAGCACGTGGTCTCCCGGCGCAAAGCGCTCCGCCCTGCCATACGCCTCGGCGAGGCGGGCTTGAAACTCGCTCACTTCAAACAGCTCCCGCTCACCGCCACGTGACTCACGGCGCATTTCGGCCGCTACCGCGGAGATCTGCAGCACCACGGTCAAATCAGGCGCGAGCGATCGAGCGTTCAGGCTTTGGACCCAGGCGAGAGCTTCCGCTTCGCTGCTCGCTGTCAGTGATTGATAGATGTAGCTCGACAGCCGATACCTGTCGCTCACCACGACGTGCCCTGCGGCAAGTGCCGGCAGCACGGTGCTCTCCAAGTGATCCATCCGATCCGCGGCAAACAACAGGGCCAGTGCCGGCCAACCGAGCGCGTGCGGGGACGCACCATCTTCCGCGAGCAAGCGATGCTGAAGCGCTTGCCGGATCAGTTGCCCGACGGGGCCCCTACTGGGTTCGAAGGTTCGCGTCGGCGTGTGCCCGTGGCGCTCCAAGAAGGCACACAAATGACCCGCTTGAGTGGTGGTGCCCGAGCCATCCAGGCCTTCCAGCACGATGAAGGTGCCGCGAGTCGGCATCACCCGCGGGCTCCGGGGACGATGGGAGGAGCATCCAGCCCGAGGACGACATTGTCGATCAGCCGTGTTTTCCCAGAGAAGACAGCGATCGCCAGCACGCACACCTGGGGCAGCTCGGCTTCGTCAGCGTACGGCACCAGCGTCTCGGGGTGCACAAAACTCACATATTCGACACGCAACTCGGCCTCGGTGAAGGCCGCCACCACACGCTCTCGCAAAACACCTGAGTGGCGTTGCCCCGCACGATGTTCCGCTACCGCCAGCGATAGAGCCTTGGGGATCGCTAACGCGCGCACTCGCTCCTCGCTCGAGAGATAGGCATTCCGAGAACTCAACGCCAAACCGTCCACTTCGCGAACGATCGGATGGCCAACAACACGCACAGGCAAGTGGAGATCGAGCACCAGGCGCTCAATGACCTTCAGCTGCTGATAATCTTTGCGACCGAAAATGGCCACACACCGCCCTGCGAGCGCCAACAGCTTCGTGACCACCGTCGCGACACCGTCGAAATGCCCGGGGCGGAACGGCCCACACAGATGCTCTGTCAAGCCGCTCACTTGAACGCGCGTCGCATCACCCGGCAGGTACATATCCTCAACGTTCGGCGTAAAAATCACGCTTGCCCCAGCAGCTTCACACTTCCGGAAATCCCCCGCCAGATCGCGCGGATAGCGTTGAAAATCTTCGTTTGGCCCAAATTGAGTAGGATTCACGAAGATTGTGACCACCACGAGCGTTGCGTGCTGGGCGGCTTCCCTCACGAGCGCCATATGCCCTTCGTGCAAAGCACCCATGGTGGGAACAAGCCCAAGCGTTTGTCCCTTGGCTCTGAGCTCCTCGCAATAAGCTTGGAACTCCGCGGCTGAGCTAATACTCCGAGCCTTCATGCGTCTTCGTCTGCTTTCGGCCCGTAACCCTCGGGCAACTTCTCTTTTGCCACGACGGGCTCGGTGCCACTCAGCTCACCGAGCACGCCCAAAGGGGCACGAAATGTGTGCTCTTCGGCTGGGAATTGGCCACTTTCTACCTCGCGCACATAGGCCCGGGTGGCTTCGACAATCTGCTCTCCCAAAGCGGCAAAGCGCTTCACAAATTTGGGCTGCAGCTCACGATACATCCCAAGGAAATCGTAACACACCAATACCTGGCCGTCGCAGGCGGGCCCAGCCCCAATGCCAATCGTAGGGATGCTCAAAGTTGCCGTGATCTTCTGCGCTAGCTCGGCGGGAATACCCTCCAAAACGATGCTGTACGCACCTGCTTGCTCGATCGCCTGCGCATCCGCCAACAGGCGCGCCGCCTCGGGAGCGGACTTGCCTTGAACACGAAAGCCCCCCATGGCGTGAATCGACTGAGGCGTTAATCCAATGTGTCCCATCACCGGAATACCGCAGGCCACAATGCTCCGCACCTGTTCGGCGACTGCCTGCCCACCTTCTAGCTTCACCGCTTCGCAAGCGCCCTCCTTCAGCAAGCGCCCTGCATTGTGCACCGCTTGTTCGGGGCTCTTCTGGTAGCTCATGAACGGCAGATCGCCGACCACGTGTGCGCGTAGAGTGCCCCGCGCCACGGCGCGGCCGTGATAACAAATCTCGTCGACCGTGACTGGCAGAGTGTTGGAAAGCCCTTGCACCACCATCCCCAACGAATCCCCAACGAGAAGAATGTCGACGCCTCCGGCATCCAGCAAGCGCGCCATGGTGGCGTCGTAGGCAGTTACCGCCGCAATCTTTGGCCCCGCGCCCTTCCGTTTTCGAAGTTCGAGGGCGGTTAGCTTCTTAGGGGGCATGGACGGATGAAATCAGCCGTCGACCTTGCGGCGCAAGCCCGAAAATTTCCGCACTGAAGCCGCGCCTGTGTCGCGAGCGCCGCCCGTGTCTCCCACGGCGTGCTCTTGAGCCACCACTGCCAGCACTTCTCCAACCGCAGTCGTTAGACTCTCGGTTCCAAGATCTTTCTCGACAATCCGGCCAAACTCCAACGCCGCCGCGCGGAGCGCGGCATCGCGCGAAGCCGTAAAGAACACCACTTGCTTCGTGCGCCCTCGTTCGAAGAGCCATGCTGCTAACTCGACGCCATCCCCATCCGGCAATTCCAGATCCAACACTGCGAGATCGAACGGGCCCTCAAACTCCTTCGCGCGCGCCAGATTGCCAGCCCGTTCGACGTCGTGCCCCAGACGTTTCAAGCCGATGGCCACCACTTTCGCCAAGGGCGGATAATCCTCCACGAGAAGTACGCGACTCATCTGGTGCACTCTAGTCACAGCGCACGGCCCGCGCCAGGGGTCGCTTGCCTGGAATCGGTAGCCGATGTACAGCCCCAGCGTTCCGAGTACCCGGCACCCCAACAGCTATGTTGCCTCAAGCGGAAGAGCCACTGAAAGCTGAAGCGCTGAGGCTCTACAGGCGCTACCGCGACGAGATCGTGCTTGAGTTCGGCCTCTGCCCCTGGGCTGAACGGGCGCTCAACCTCGGCCAGGTCACGGAACGCGTGGTCTTGGGCGGCCCCGAAACCGCACTCCAATCCGCCACCGGCCTGGTCCCTGAACTGGTGCGGTCTGACGCCATAGACGTCGCCCTGCTGATTTTCCCCGAGTTGGAGCTGGCTAGAGCGAATTTCGACCGTTTTGCTCAACAATTGCGCAACACCCTGGAAGGGACGGACTACGGCGCTGTTTTTGCCTTGGCAGCGTTTCACCCGGTGGCAGAACCCAACCGCGGGACGAGTGAACGCTTCATTCCTTTCCTGAGGCGAACGCCCGATCCCACGCTGCAGCTGGTCCGCTACAGCGTGCTCCAGCGTGTGCGCGAGGGCACACCCCAGGGCACGCAGTTCCTCGATCTGCAGGCGTTTGACCCCGCGGTGTTAGCTAGCTTGAAGGAAGAGAAATCATTGCGCGAGAGAATCGCCGACAGAAATCTGCTTGAGGCGGAGCGCGTGGGTATCGAAACCCTGAAGCAGATCTTTGCAGACATCCAAGCCGATCGTGCACGAAGCTATCAGCGCTTAGCCGACGCAGCTGCCCACGCTGGCAGCTAGGCACTCAACAGACGGTGTGCATCCAACCGTGCGGATCGGGGGCGGTTCCGTGCTGAATCGCCAACAGTTGCTCCCGAAGCTGCAGTGCTACCGACCCTGCATCGCCCCCCTGCATCGACCACTCTCCGCTCGCCGTCTTCACAGTCCCAACGGGCGTGATCACCGCCGCGGTGCCGCAGGCAAACACCTCCGTCATGCGCCCTCCTTCAAGATCTGCCTTCCACTCGTCGACGGAAATGAGCCTTTCCTCCGCCGTAAACCCGTTGTCACGGGCCAACTCCAGAATGCTGGTACGCGTGATGCCCGGCAAAAGGGAACCCGTCAGCTGGGGAGTTACCAGCTTCACGGCGCTCCCGTCGCGGTACACGAAGAAGAGGTTCATCCCACCCATCTCCTCAACATATTTGCGATGCACCGCATCCAGCCACACCACTTGATCGCAACCTTCAGCGAGCGCAGCTTGCTGAGCGACCAAGCTTGCAGCGTAGTTACCCGCACACTTCGTCGCGCCCGTGCCACCTGGAGCTGCGCGCACGTACTCCGTGGAAACCCACACGGAAACCGGCTTGATGCCCTTCTTAAAGTATAAGCCCGAAGGGGAACCGAACAGGACAAACAGATACTTTTTCGCGGGACGCACGCCTAAAGCAGCTTCCGTCGCGATCATCAACGGTCGCAGATACAGGCTCTCGCCGACGCCATTCGGAACCCAACTCTGCTCCTGGCGAATCAGGCTATCTGCAGCAAGAATGAACAAGTCTTCAGGCAGCTCAGGCATCGCCAGCCTGCGTGCCGAAGCGTTCAGGCGTCGGGCATTTTGTTCAGGGCGGAAAGTCTTGATGCCACCATCTGGCTGTCGATAAGCCTTGAAGCCTTCGAAGATGGCTTGGCCGTAATGGAGCACGCTCGCTGCCGGATCCAAAGTGAGTGGCTGGTACGGCGAAAGCAACGCTTGTCCCCACTTAGCAGAACTCGCTTCCCCAGTGCTCATCTCGCACGGGATCGTCACCATGTGTTCGGTGAAAAGCTGGCCAAAACCCAAGTCCTTCATGGCCTGGGCCCGTTCTTCGGCGCTGAGTGGCGAGGCTTTGGGCTTGAACGCAATGCGAGAATCGGTCGACATGTTGAAGCGCTGTAATAGCACGGCCCCGGGAGTGCCAAGCCAGTCTGCTCGTCGCTTTTTCTGGGCGCGCTGCCGTCACAAACCCCAGCGCACGCGGTATTTGCGCCAATTTTGTGGGTGTCCGCCGAGTCCAACGATCCGCCGCTGGGCGACTGAGCTAGGCTTCGCGGGTGCAACAGAGTGTGCAGTTCTGGAAGTATGGCGGCCCCGAGGTGCTCCAATCGGTCCCCTTCGAGCCACTGGGTCAGCCTTTGGCGGATGCGGTGCTGGTGCGTCATACGGCCATGGGCGTGAATTTCATCGACACTTACCATAGAAGCGGTGTGTACCCGGTTCCGAGTTTCCCATCGAGCATCGGCGTTGAAGCCGCTGGCACCGTTGAAGCCGTCGGGCCTTTAGCTCCACCCGCTCTTCTCGGCAAAAGGGTAGCCTATGCTGGAGGCCCATTGGGTGCCTACGCCGATGCTCGCTTGATGCCCGCAGATCGGCTCGTTGTGTTGCCCGAGGACATGGCCGCGGCCACGGCAGCAGCTGGGCTCCTCAAGGGGATGACTGCGGAGTACCTGATTCGGCGTGTGTACGCGGTGCAGCCAGGCGAAACAGTCGTGGTGCATGCCGCAGCAGGAGGCGTTGGGCTCATTCTCTGCCAATGGCTGCAGCATCTCGGCGCCGCGGTGATAGGAACCGTAGGAACACCGCAAAAAGCCGAACTGGCCCGCGCCTTCGGTTGTACGTATCCGGTCGTCCTCGGAAAGCAGGATTTCGTCGCAACAGTCCGCGAACTGACAGCGGGGATCGGAGTCGGCGTGGTGTATGATTCGGTTGGCAAAGATACCTTTGAGGGCTCCCTCAACTGCTTGAAGCCGCGAGGTTTGCTGGTGTGTTTTGGCAATGCCTCGGGCAAGCCGGATCCGTTCGATGTGGTGCGCCTGGCGGAGAAGGGCTCGCTCTTCCTCACTCGGCCCACCCTTTTCCACTATACGTCAACCCCGGAAGATCTCGCGCTCAGCGCTCAGCGCTTCTTTGATGTCGTGGCAAACGGAGCCGTCAAAATTCATGTGGGTCAGCGCTTTTCACTTGGGCAAGCTGCGGATGCGCACCGTGCCTTAGAAGCACGCCAAACGATCGGGTCGACGATTCTGGTGCCGGAGCTATGAGAACTCGCGCCTGGGATGTTGCGGTCCTCCTCTTCGATGAAGTCGATCTCTTGGACGTGACGGCTGTGCTCCACGTTCTCTCAGAAACGGGGCGCCACTATAACTTCAGGCCCTATCGAATCACCTTGGCGTCGGTGTCCGGGCGGCCTGTAGCAAGCCGAGCCCAAGCCACGCTGGTGCCCCAAAAGGCTCTGAGTGAGCTAGAAGTACCTGAAATATTGCTGATTCCGGGTGGGTATGGCGCGCGGCGGCTGCTCGAGGATGCGCCCGCTGTCGAGTGGCTCGCCCGCACCGTACCACTCACGGAGTGGACACTCACTGTTGGCGAAGGAGTGCTCCCTTTGGCGAAATCCGTGCCCCTCGGGCCAGCCCATGTGCCGGCCTCCGAAGATGTCGCGAGGTTGCTCGCAGAGTTTGCGCCACAAGCTCACATCGATTTGGGCGCCAGCGTGACGCTCGAGGGTAAGCTGGGCTTCGCGAAGCTGAGCACCCACGCCCTCGATTTAGCCCTTGAAGTAGTTTCGGCAACGCTCGGCCAAAATTTCGCTCAGCGAACAGCCTGGTCGATTGGACACCGTTGGGCGCCACTCCAAGCCGATGTCCTCAAGACCGAAACGCTCATCACGAAGTGAGCATGTCTGCCGCTAGCCGTGACGAAATTTCTCGACCCCGAATACGCTCCACCAAGGCGAGCGCAAACTGAAGGGCGGTGCCTGGAGCGCGACTGGTGATGATGTTGCCATCGATGACGACAGCTGCATCCGAATAAATCGCCGAAGGTAGCGAAAAGCCTGGGTAGCCTGTGGCTCGCTTGCCTTTCAAAATCCCGGCCGCTTCTAGCGCAATCGGCGCCGCGCAGATCGCACCGACCAGGCTTCCCGCTTCGAACGCTGACTGAAGCAAGTCCCGCACCCGCAGATTATCGCGCAAATGAGCGGAGCCAGGCATACCGCCTGGCAGAACGATCGCGTCGGTTGGCCCGAGTACCAGTTTGGAAAGCAGAAGCGTCGCAGATACCGCGATGCCATGCGCCCCGGTGACAAGAGATCCTTCGACGCCCACCAGCTCGGTTGGGATTTCGGCGCGGCGCAGCACATCCACCAGGGTGACGGCTTCGATCTCTTCAAAGCCTTCCGCAATGAACACCAAAACGCGATCTGTCATTTCGCCTTCTCCGATTTCTGAGTAACACCACAGCTAGCCGAAAGCAGCTGCAGCGCTCGCCCACGCGGCTGAGCCAGTAGCACTCTGCCCTGGTTGATTCCGAGAACGCGGGAGCGAGCTAACGCTAACTCGTTTGAAAACGCGGGATTGACGTCTTCGCTGAGCGCTTCGCTCAGGCGCACTCCCCCCGCCTCATCCCCCACCAGCAGCTGGAGAAGCGCTGGTTGATGGCCGGAATCCAACAACAAATCGGGGGCTCCTGGCTCCCAAGCGCCAGGCAGCGAGCGCCGCCGAACCGAACCATCCGGCAAAACGCGAGCCACTTCGATCGTTTCCCGCTCAACACCCGGCGCGGCTTCGTTGCGAAACGCCACAATCAGCGCGCCCGCCGCATCTACCGAGCAATCATACGCCAACACTTGACCACTCGGCTCCGAGATATTCAGCGGCTTTCCGAGTGGCTTGCCCGCCCCATCCAGCAACACGACTTGCAAATAACGCCGCTCAGCGTCCACCAAGTGAGTCTCCTCAGGTGTCGCCGAGTTCTCATCGCTCGGGATAGCACGCGGTGGCGCCTTTTCGATACCTTCGCTCGCGGCCCACACCAACCAAAAGGCATCGCCTCGTGCGACTAGGCGAGGAGCTTGCGCGTCTAAGAACGGAGGGGAAATCAGAAATGGCTGCCCAGGCTTGTCTATTGTCGTCGGGCTGAAGGAAATTCCACGGATCACACTGTGGCCCTTCGGCTTAGCCTTCTTGTCAAAGTCGTCCCAAACCAGCAGCGTTTGGTGGTGCACGCTGGCCAGCGAGAATGCATCCGAATCGTCGCGCCCGACTGCCAGCTCTTCGCCAAAGTGCACCACCGGCTTCAGGTTAGCGGCGCTCACACTCGCGAGACGCAACGTCTTGCCGGCAGCATCGGTGTCCGGGATGGCGGCCAGCAGAACCTCCGAATTGAGAGCTAGCTCGGGCGCCGGACCGCCGCCGTGCACCGAGCCCAATGCCACAGAAACTCCGCGACTCACCTCAGCAGGTAGCCAAACCACCTGAGCTTCCAAACTTTTACCGACAGGAACCAGTGCGCCCACCGCAAACCCTCCATAGGCGCTCACGACACCTCCGAGGTCCACTCCAAATGGCAGATCGACAGCCTCATCAGCGTCGGCACTGGTTCGCCCCGGCTCGCCCAGCGTGAAGCCAGAACCTGTACTCAACTGACACTGCGACGGGGCCGCTCCCGCTTCCCCCTTGGCCTGTTCCGGAAGCAGATCTTCCGTCGCGAGCTCAGTGCTCGGCACGACTTCAACCGGAAAATCTTGCTTGGGCTTGGGCCGTGAACGACACCCGAGCTGGGCCAGCAAGAGACAGCTCAAACAAGCTACTTTACTGGGCGTCTTCCATCGCATTTTCGGCCTCACCCGCATACACAGCGCTGCACGCGCTCGCAACCCCCAAAGACCTTGCGCTCTCCGCTTGCCACGCTGCCCAAGCATCGGCACCCTGAGGCTCACGTCGACGGTATTAGCTCTCCTGTGACTCCACCCAGCAAAGCTCAGCCCTATGAACCGAACCGATGGTTGCGGCGTGTTTATGACCAAGCCTTCCGCGGCATTCAGGTGGACCCCACGTGGGCGGAGGCCGTGCGTGCGCTCTCCAATGTCGGCACGGTGGTGTATGTGCTACGCAGCCTCAATCTCGTCGATTTCCTCGCGCTCGATCACCTCACCCGACAGCATGAGCTACCCCGTATCCGATTCGTCAACAATCTGGGCCTCGGGATGCTCAATCCGCTCAATTCAAGCTGGGCGGAAGCGTTAAGCTCTGCGCGCCCAGCAGAGAAGCTCACGCACGCCTTGCAGCAAGGCGGATCGGCAGCACTCTTTCTGAAACGTCCTCCGAGCGTGCTCGACATTGCAGCGGGATCGAGTGGCGAACGTGGCCTCACCGAGGGCGATGACCTGATCCACGCGCTGCTTGAAACTCAACGGCGCCAAGAAAGGCCCATTTTTTTGGTTCCTCAGGTCTTCGTTTGGGCGCGAGGACCTGACACGCCTGGCTCCAGCCCTTGGAACGCACTGTTCGGATCTCGCCAATGGCCCTCTCCGACTCGCACCCTTGCACAGCTGCTGCTCAACCGCGGACACGTCACGCTCAGGCTCGGTGAGCCACTGAATCTGAAGGAATACCTGCAACAAACTGGGGGATTGAAGGACGCCTCACATGTGCGTCGCATCACCTATGCCGTGCTTCGACGACTCGAGCGCGAACGCCAAGCGGTGGTTGGCCCGCGCGCCAAAGCTCCAGAACGCATTCGCAATGAAATTGTGCGCAGTCCGCGGCTTCGGCGCACGATTGAAGAGCTCGCCGGCGAACGCACGGAACAACGCACCGCGCTCACAGCTCGCGCCCTGCAAATGTTGGAGCAACTGCAAGCAGCGCCGGATCTCTCGACGCTGAAGGCGCTCGAGGTGCTTCTGCATCGCGTCTTCAACCGCCTGTATGCAGGGATTGAATACGACCCCAAGGATATAGAACGCGTGCGCGCCGTGGCGCGACGTGGCGCGCTGATCCTGCTCCCAAGCCACAAGAGCCACATCGATTATTTGATACTGAGCTACATCTTCAACGAGGAAAATCTCCCGCTACCGTTCGTCGCTGCCGGAGATAACCTGAATTTCTTTCCTGCGGGGCCTATCCTCCGGCGAGCGGGCGGGTTTTTCATTCGACGCGCCTTTCGGGGGGATCGTTTATATGCCGCTGTTGTGGACGCCTACGTGCGTCGTTTGATCCGCGACGGCTATCCCATTGAGCTTTTCCTGGAGGGCGGTCGAAGCCGGACCGGAAAGCTCTTGCCCCCCAAATTTGGGCTTCTCAACATGATCGTGGATGCGGCGCTAGCCGTGCCCGAACAGGAAACCTTCTTCATCCCGGTGAGCATCGGCTACGAGCGCATTATTGAGGCTGACAGCTTCGAACGAGAGCTTTCAGGTGGTGAGAAGAAGAAGGAAGATGCCGCCGGATTGCTGCGTTCTTCCAATCTATTCCGCCATCGTTACGGGCGAATCAACCTGCAGGTCGGCCAGGTGATGACCTTAGCTGAAGTGCACCGCGAATTGGGCCTTGCTGACCAAGAGGCACTCACACCAGCGAAAAAGAGAGCCCTTGTAACTCGACTTGGCAATCGAGTGATGGACGAGATCAATCAAGTCACCGCAGTCACGCCGGGGGCCCTCACGGCACTGGCGCTGCTTGGCCAAGCTCAACGCGGCATCAGCCACACGGATCTGGTAACGTTGTGTTCACACCTGCTCGTGGAGCTCAAGGCTCAAGGCGCACGCGTTGCTACGACCACCGAGCTTGCGCCCGGCGTGCTGCGTCCTCTAGCTATCACCGAGTCGATACAAATGTTTGCCGAGACTGAAGGTATCACGCTGCACGCTCCTGACGACCCCTCAGGCAAGCGCCTCTCACGCAACGGGAACCGGGGTTTTTCGAAGAGAAATCCGATTTATACCGTGGTTGAGAGCAAACGCCTGGTGCTGGATACTTCAAAAAATATCATCGTTCACTTCTTTGTAGAACGCGCCCTGGTGAGCCTAGCGTTGCTCGCAAGCGCTGGCCGAGCCCCCGCCGCTTACCTACGAGAGCGCGTTCAAGAGCTCTCGCGACTCTTTAAGTTTGAGTTTCGATTCCGCGCGGATGCTCCCTTTGACACCATCTTCGACGAAACGATTGGTACGCTCAAAGAACGGGGGACACTCAGCGAAGCAGACTCAGTACTGGCCGCAGGTCCTGGCTTCGGCGAGTTTTCAGGCGAGCAGTGGCTGGAAATCTACGCCGCAGTTCTACGGAATTTTCTGGAGGGCTATCGGATCGTGGCGAGTTGTCTGCCCACGCTCCTGTCCGGACCGGTTGCTGAAAAAGAGTTCGAGAAACTTGCGCTCGCGCAAGGTCAAAAGCTCTACCTCGCAGGCACCATTTCGCGGCGCGAAGCTATCAGCACACCGCTCATCAAGAACGCTGTCGCCGCATTCGCAGAACACCGCTACATCACGCAACTCGAGGGCAAGTGGACGGTCACCGAACCTTTTCAGAGCGAAGCCGCTGTGCTCAGTATTGAAGCGTCGATTGCTCGCTTTTTACCTATTTCGGAGCCCAACGCATGAACCGCTGTCTGCTACAACTTCTCGGAATTCTGGGCGTGGCCACCACCACCGCCTGCTTTGGCAGCCCCACGCCGCTCGCACCCGGACTCCGCGGCTCGGTGGGGCTACCGTACCACGGTGTGCAAACGGACGCCGCTGAACTCCCCGTGCGCTCGCCTGGCTTGGTGCGCCTCCGGCCCAAGGGTGAGAATCACTTTGGACGCCCACGCCTGGTTGCGGCGTTGCGCGAGGTGGCCAAACGCATCGACGAGCAACTGCCGGGCGGGCCGCCGTTGGTCATCGGTGATCTGGGAGCCGAGTGGGGCGGCAAGATCCCTCGGCACAATTCGCATCGCTCTGGGCGCGACGTGGATCTGCTGTGGTTTCTGATGACGCCAACGCAGATCCCGATCGTCAACCCAGGCTTCCTGCATCTGGGCCCCGATGGTCTCGCCCCACTCTATGGGACCGGGCAATATGTCCAATTGGACATCGAGCGCCAATGGTTGCTCGTGCGTGAGCTCTTGAATTCCCCGGAAATTGGCGTCCAATTTCTATTCGTGAGTGAGCCCGTCGAGGGCCTCCTGATCGAGTATGCGCGGGCGCGAGCAGAACCCGCTGAGCTCATCTGGCGCGCAGAAACCGTCATGCTCCAGCCCGGGGACAGCGCCCCACACGACGACCACCTGCACCTCAGAATTGCCTGTTCGCCGGAGGAAATGGTGCTCGGCTGCGAAGGCGGCGGGCCCTATTGGGAATGGCTGCCGGCTCAGCAAGAATTTCATTTGGGCACTGCTGAAGAAGAAGAAATTGCCAACAGCGATCCGCCGCCCGCCGAGGAAAGTGCCACGCCGACGAGCCCCGCAAGCTCCGTGGCCCAACAAGCGGAACGCGCTCTCCCCGACCCCGGTGGCACATGAGTGTGGCCGTTGCTCACGAGTCAGGACTCGATTCAGGTCACCGTTCCGTGGCCTTTGAGAGCGGCATTTTGCACCTGGGAGACTGTCTCGCGTGGATGCCCAAGCTCACTAGCAGTGGCGCGGACGCGTTCGACCTCATCTATGTCGATCCTCCATTCAACGCTGGTGGCACCCGTGGCGCACGTGCTGAGAAAGGCGAGCGCATTTCTGGCGAAGCAGCCTACCGCGACGCCTGGGGCGGCCTCGACGCCTTCTGCGAAATGCTGAAGCCGCGTGTGGCAGCGATGCGCGATGCGCTCAGTGCTCAGGGAAGCCTGTGGTTGCAGCTGGATTATCGCGGCATTCACGATGCCAAGCTGATCTTGGATCAGGTGTTTGGGAGAGCGCATTTTCAAGGGGAAATCATCTGGGTGCCGGGTAATGGCGGCCGGCGGCGCTCGGGCCCTAGCGTGACGCACCAAACGATCCTGATCTATTCGAAGACCGCCCACTTCATCTGGAATGGAGATGCGCCGGAGCTGCGAGAATCCTACGCCACCACAAGTCTCGAGATGCATTTCTCCAACATAGACACCGACGGCCGCCACTACCGCGAGCGCGTGATCGCCGGCAAAGCCTACCGCTACTACGCTGACACGGGGCGACGTTTGGGGAGCGTGTGGACGGATTGCAAGTCCATGCGCGCCAACACTCCGCTGAACAGCGAAGCCACCGGCTACCCCACGCAGAAGCCTGAAAAGCTCTTGGAACGCATCGTGCTCGCTTCGAGCCTTCCGGGGAGTCGCGTGCTCGATCCGATGTGCGGCTCCGGCACGACACTCGTAGCCGCCGCCAAGCTCGGGCGGCGTTTTGCGGGCATCGATCAGAGTGAGGTCGCGTTTGAAGTGGCGCGGAAACGCCTCGCCGGCGTCAAGCCTCAGAAGAAAGTCTAGCGCGCGTCCCCCGCCCCGGCCCCACTCACCTGCTCGCGGATATCGAGCCCCAGCGCGCAACTATTGATCCCGTTGGCGTGTTCCCAGCGTACGTTAGTCGAAATCCACCCAGGATCGACGTGCCTGCGCAAACGCAGCAAGAGCTTGCCCGTTCGGAGCTCGCGCAGCTCGACTCTCACGTAATGCGGACTTGCCCCATCGAGCTCGGTGGGGCCCGAGCCATCGTTCGGTTCGTCCATGACGAGTAAGCCGAGGTCCGCCTGCGCCGCCTGCTTGGCCGCCTGAATCGGCGCTTGATCGAAATGGCGGGCTAGCTTTTCGAGCTCAAACGAGGACTCCGCGACTTGCACTCGAGCTTCCCAATCGGGGAGCAAGAAAGGCAACCCAACCAACAACTCAAGGTATCGCATGACGTGCGCGGCCACCAATGTTTGCTCACCTCCCGTGAGCGCCTTCCGCGCACGCGACAAGAGCAGCTTCTCAGAGCGCGCTGCGGGAGGATCGAGCAAGCAGAGCAGGAACGCATCTCGGTAGGAATGGGCCGCACTTTCAGCGATGCCCGTGGGTCGCGCAAAGCTTTCAAGGGGGCCACGCACGTAGAGCATCCGACGCAGGAGTTCAGCAGAAAACACCGTGTCTTCCTGAATCGAGGGGTCGATTTGATCGCCTGCGTAAGCTCGGGAACTCGACTCAAACCAAAGATACTGGCGAGCCACCAGCGTCTTGAAATTCGCTGGCAATCCAACTCTTTCGCCCCGCAATCGCGCCAGCAATGTAGCGCGCTGTTGAGCCAATTCCTCCTGGGACCTCTGTCTCGCCAGGAAGAGGGTTGCCACCACTGTCACTATTCCGACCAGGACGGCCACCCGGATCACAGCAGCGGAACTCGGCGCCCAAGCCCTTGCATCACCCGCTTTGCGCCCACTCACGCTGGCTTCCAACCGTGCCCGGAGCGCAGGCGACATCTTCTTTGTGGCAAGGAAGGTTGCCAACGGGTTAAGGCCTCTCGGAAGTCGGTCGGCTTTGTTTGCTGAGGCTTGCCTCAACCAGCCGCAGCAGTTGGTCGCCCGTGACGCCCAATCGTTCGGCGGTGTGACCCGCAAGCGACGTCTGTGCCACGCCGGCTTTGAACTGATACGTCGGCTGTCGGTCGGCGTTGAGCTCCACCTGAAGAAAGTTGAGCCGTTCGATGGTGGCACTCCCTGCCAAGCGCGCGGCAAATGCTAGAAAATGCGTGGTGATGAACACTTGCAACCCAAGCCGATTGAGCATTGTCAGCACGAGCTCGAAGATCTGCTCACCCTCCGAAGGGTTGGTGCCCGAACAGAGCTCATCCAAAAGCACCATCGCCCCCGGAGGCAGACTCTCAAACAGCGCGCGAATACGCAACAGCTCCATCCCGAGCCGGCCCTCTGCTTGATCGGCCTGCACTTGTTCAATCAGCGACGCCACCAAGCCCGACGAGAGAGCCACAGAGCCTTCGCGCGCTGGAATGAAGAGCCCAGATTGGGCGAGCAACTGGGTTAAGCCGAGTGCCTGTAGCAAGCGAGTCTTCCCGCCTGAATTCGGACCGGTGACGAGCGTGGTGGAAGTGAGCCGATCCCCGATCAGATCGCAGGGCACCGGCACACTGCCGTTGAGCAGCAGCAGCGGATTGAACAGGCTGCGAAGATCGCGCGGGGACTCGGCCGTTACAAGCTTCGGCAAACAAACCTTGAGCCCTGCTGCTTCGGCTTGGTCTCGGAACCCGAGCGCACCCAAATAGAATTCGCAATCGCCCAGCAGCTGAACCAGCGCCACGAGCTCCACTTCGAGTCCGGTGAACACGGAATCGAGCAAGCGCGCCATGACTTCGCCGTCCCCAAAGCGGTATCCGCGCAAAAAAAGCTCAATTTTTGAGAGCCAGCGCCGCCACACAGGATTCACGAAAGGATTATCGGAGTTCTCGTTCACCGACAGCACTTCAAAGCCCCGAATGCGCCCGTCCGCACCGACCGCGACACGCACGCTCAAGGATGCCAGGTGAGCGTCGTAGTTCAGGAGATCCGAAAGCGCTTGATACGTTTCGCTGGCGGTGACTTGAGCGCCGAAGGTTCCGAGACAGCCGAGCCCCGAACGGCAGTCGGAGAATTGCTCCGCCAAGAGTTGGAACACTTGTTTCAACGCCGTCAGGATGTCGAGCTTACGGCGGTTGGCGTCCCACACGCGCCCGGCTCCCGCGTTCTCCAGCAATGAGCGAAGACTACAGAGCGCGAGGTAGAGCTTTTCGAATGCGCGGCGCGCGTCGCTCGAGGCAGCAAGCTCCGCTAGGATCTCGCGTCGATAGTCGACAATCGCGATCTCCGCGGGTGGCTGGCAGAGCACTCGCGTCAAGTAGCGAGTTGAAAGCGTGGCTTCCCTGCCTCCAATCCGCACACGCAGGCACTGTGCGACGAAACGACTGACGAACAGGTCGTTGGCAAATCCGCTGGGCTCCCACGTCGAACGCGGCAGAGCTGCCTTGTCGAGCGCTTCCGAGAACATGCCCCCTGCCACAGCACCGTCGAAGGCCAAGCTGACGGCGAACTTGGTGTGTTCGAAATCGATACGCAGCGCCGCCGCAGGCTGTAGAAGATCGGGAGTCATAACGGGCTATCCCGCGCGCTTTTCAGCCTTGTCCAAAGCGGGATGAACGCCGGCCTTGATCTTAGGCAATCGCATGTAAAGGTGGAACGTGTCCTTGAACAGGCTGTAACTGATCTTGAACACGTGATAAAGATCCGTAAAGATAAAGCGCCTGCTTGAGTCAGAGTAGTCGAGCTGGATCGGAGCTTCGAGAATCTGATCGTAGCCCAGGTGCTTGGCCAATGACAGCATCTCCAAGTCAAACCCGTAGCGGTTGATTTCCATATGCGGCAGCACCGCCTCTACCACTTCGCGGCGAAAGAGCTTGATGCCAACCTGTGTGTCAGTGACGTCAATTTTGAATAGAACACGAACGATTTGCTGAAAGCACCAGCTGAGAAACTTGCGGTACCAAGGGTACTGTACGCGCGCCTGCGGATGGCGTTTGGAGCCGACGACGACATCGCACTGGTAGAGCGACATCAGACCCATGAAAATTCGGATCTCCTTGGGGTGAATCTCCATACCGCCGTCGATGAACAGCACATAGTCGCCCGCCGCAGCTTGAAAGCCGACACGCACAGCATTGCCTTTGCCGGTGTTTTTCTCGACGATGATCGGGCGTATGCGCGGATGCTTGAGTGAGAGCAGTTTAGCGTTGGTGCTGTCGGTACTTCCGTCGGAAACCACGATCACTTCGAAGTCTTCGAAGTGATCGTCCACTTCGCCTAGCAACAAATCCAAATTGCGCGTGATCTGCTGGACCTCGTTGAACACGGGCACCACGATGCTGAGCTTCGCGCTTTTGAAGTTAAAGGCTTCCTGGGACATGTCTTATTGTCGGATTTTCTGCTGCCAAGAAACCACCCCCGAAAAGTTGGAGACTTGAAGCGAACCTCGCCTAGGTAAGGCTGCCAGCCCGTGGGCCGCTTTCTCGACTGGACCAGGACTTTCCCTCGGAGCCCACTTGCGTGCAAGTTGTGGCCGCAGAAAAGTTCGTGGCGAGAGGGGCCTCGGTCTCGAAGTTTTGCTCGCGCAGCGCGCGCAGTTAGGGCGGCTGAATTTCTAGCGAGCAGAGGTAGTAAGCATGCTTACTACCTCCGCGACGCCTGCGGGGCATCCGGTTCCGTCGCCCCGCGGAAAGCGCTCATGGACGCCTGTCGTTCGCCCAAGCCACAAAAAAGTCAATTGCCGCCGGATTTTTCAAGGTATCGCGACTCACTGCGTGGGCTGCATCGTGCCCCATCAGGATCTTCTTGATCGGAACCTCCAGCTTCTTTCCGCTGAGTGTGCGTGGGACTTCTTCAATTTTGACGATCTGATCTGGGACGTGGCGTGGCGATATTTCGGTGGCAATCCGGCGCTTGAGCGTCGCGATCAGCGGGTCCGAAAGCGCAACCCCAGTTTTCAAAACGAGAAACAAATACAGCTTTCCGTTCGGATCTTGAACGGATGCAGTATCCACCACCAGGCTATCCGAAACCTCCGGTACTGCTTCCACGACGCGATAGAATTCGCTGGTTCCCATGCGCACGCCCCCACGATTGAGCGTTGAATCCGAACGCCCTGAGATCACCATGCCGCCGTGCTCATTGATCTTCACCCAATCCCCGTGCCGCCAAACGCCTGGATAAGTCGAAAAATAACTGTCTAGGAAGCGTTCGCCGCTCGCGTCACCCCAGAAGAACAAAGGCATCGACGGCAGCGGCAAGGTGAGCACTAGCTCTCCCACGTCGCCGATCACGGGCTGCGCATGAGCATCGTAGGCTTCCACCTTCGCTCCCAAGGCCGCGCATTGCAGCTCGCCTGCATGAACTGGCAAAATCGGGCAAGAAATCACGAAGGCGGTGCACACGTCAGTACCTCCGCTGACTGAGCCCAGCAGGATTTCCGCTGGGGCTTCGGCTCCAACGTTCGCGTACACCCAGCCAAAGCCGTCCGCGAGTAACGGTGAACCTGTAGTGCCAATACTGCGCAAGCGAGAAAGATCCAGATCGCGCCCGGGAACAATTTCTGCTTTCTGGCACGCTTGAAGGAAGGACGCACTCACTCCAAAGAAGGTCACCCCTTCATCTTGCGCCAGCCGCCACAAGCGCTGGATATCCGGCTCGGCCGGGCTCCCATCGTACAGCACCAGCGTGCATCCCACGAGTAAGCCGCCAATCAGGAAGTTCCACATCATCCAACCGGTCGTGGAGAACCAGAAAAAGCGATCCTCTCGCTTCAGATCACAATGCAAGCTGAGCGCTTTGTTGAGCTCCAACAGGATCCCGCCGTGGCCATGCACGATCGCTTTTGGAAGGCCCGTGGTTCCCGAAGAATAGAGGATCCAAAGCGGGTGCTCGAAGGGGACGGCGTCGAACACCAGCGGCTCGGTTTCGCTCATAAATTGGGCAAACGAGAGCACATTCGGAAGCTCACACTGTTGCCCCAGTCGTTCCACGACGACGACATGAGCTAGCGAGGGAAGCGCTTCAGCAATCGATTGAACCGCGGCGAGGCGATTGAAGGATTTGCCTCCGTAGCGATAGCCATCCACTGCGAACAGCACTCTAGGCTCGATCTGTGTGAAGCGATCGAGCACCGCCGGCACGCCGAACTCTGGCGCGCAGCAAGACCAAACAGCTCCCAGGCTCGCCGTGGCTAGAAACGCGATCAGCGCTTCGGGGCCATTCGGTAAATAGGCAGCCACCCGATCCCCAAGCCCGACGCCTAAACGCTTGAGTCCCGCCCTTGCACGCGCCACATGCTCACTCAACTCCGCGTACGTGAACGTCTCCCGTCGCCCATCCTCGGACACAGCGATCAGCGCCAGCGCGCCATCCCGGCGGCTCAGACAATGATCCGCAAAATTCAGGCTCGCACCGACAAACCAATGCGCGCCAGGCAGCGTGCGCGCCGTCAGCACACAGTCGATAGCTGTGGCCGAACGCAGTTCGAAAAACTCCCAGACCGCGAGCCAAAACGCCTCGACTTCGTTCACCGACCAGGCATGCAGAGCGGCGTAGCCGTCGACGTGGACGCCCTTTTTATCGGCGAGCCAACGCATGAACGTAGCTAGATTGGAAGCTTCCTGACGTGCTCGATCGGGAGTGAAGAGTAAGCTTCCCTCTTCGGTGTTTTCCCAGCTACGAACGAGTGCCGCCATGCTTCTTCTAGGCTAATCGCTCCCAGCACCGAAGCCCAGCGCCCGGCGCTGAGCCTGATTACTCGCGCTTTCTGAACGACGCCAGAGCACGCCATCCAACGCGTAGTGGGTGATTTGGGGGAGAGCGAGCAACGGAACGACCCAAACGTGGAAATTGGCGGGTAGCGGGAAGGCGCGTGCGCCAAGGAGCCAAGCGTGATCTTGGTAGAAGCCACGCGCCCAAGCGAACTTCTTTAGAAGTGCTAACGCCCAGAGGAGACCGACAAACGCCACGAGCCCAGCCGTGGCGACTTGAGCACCCACGCTCTTTACGCCTACCTGAACCTGAGCCCGTGCGTAGATCCACAGCAAACACATATAAGGCACACCGTGCGTGAGCACATTGGTGGTATCCGATTCACGGAGCCGTGTAGCAAGTTAGAGGTGGCGGGCCCAAGGTGTGCCCATGGCAACAGCATCAGAATGGGCAGAGCACGTGGCCGCATGGCGGGCGAGCGGGAAGAGTTCGCGTGAGTTTTGTGTTGGACGCGGGTACTCGGCCCATGCGCTGCTAGCTTGGTCGAGTCGACTGGGAAGACGCGCGCGGTCGAGACCGCAGAAGACGGTGCCGCTCGCACGCGTTGTGGTGGAGAAGCGGCGTGAAACGCCCCAGCGCGGGGCGGCAGTGGTCGTGCAGGTGGGTGGAGCGCGGAATCTGCAGAAGCTCAACAATTGGCTGCCTTCCAAATCCTCGATCTGCCAAGAGTGTGATCCGTGTCCCTTTCGGCACCCAACGATGCAGTGTTTCGATCAGTTCCGTTTCATAGCGAGTACGGTTGTCCTTCAGCGATGACTTGTTTACCGTTCTCCATACAAGCGGCATCGCTCGGCCGTGCCGAGTGACTAGGTAGGCACACAGTGTCGTGTGATCGTCTTTATGAAAATCTGTCCAATCAAGGGCGAGTGTGAATTCCGACGTCGTGCCGACAACGAACTTGACCCAGCGAGACATCAGTTTTTCCAAATCCAGCGCCGCGTTGCTCAGCATTCGATCAACCTGTTTAATGCCACTTTTGGCTTGAATTCGGTTCAGTAGCGCAAAGGCTCGCCCCACCGCCGCGACCGAAAGTACCGCCGTATGGAGCACCCCGGCCACCCCATTGGCCAGCGACAACACTCGCAGCGCGTGCATGTCGGCTCCCAGAACCTGCCCCACAAATCGTCGCGTGTGTTCCATACCAAGGGTACCCCTCGGTCGTCGCCTGTCAGATTTCAAGACCCTTGTTGCTGTGTTCTTCATTGGAGCGCAACACTGCGCACCCGTTGGAAATTCCCAACCTTCTACCCTTTTCCTCTCAAACGAGGGGATCCATTAGGGGTTTACCCTAGTCAATTCGGCGAACCTGAGGTCGGCAAAGTCCGCGGATTTAGCTTTGTCAGCAGCAAGCGCGTCACGCGCCCGAAACAAGTCGGCGATCACCGGGGCGCCCTCGGCTACCTCAAGCGCCGCCGTAAGCATCAAGCTGTGTGCGGAGTAGGGGGCGCACCTAAGTAGTATGCACCACGCTGTTCGACCAGCGCTACGTTAGCGCTTCGCTCCCGCGAGCGCTAGTGTGGCAGCCTCCCGCACGTGCGGGTTCACGTCGTCCTTTTCAATTTCTTTGAGAGCCGGCAATAGTTCAGGGTGGCGTGGTAGCCACTTCTGCAGGAGGCCGACCGCTCGTAGGCGGGTGGCGGGTTTTTCGGCGTTCGCCGCCCCCTCTGCTAGCGCTTTGGCGAGCAGGGTGGAGGGCTCGCGGACGATCATGGCGTCAATGGCGGCAAGCTGAGCTTCCGGGTTGTTGCCTTTGAACTGTTCGGCAAGGAGGCGTTCCACCGCTTCGCCGGGCATCAAGCGAAGGGCGCTCACTGCGGCCGCTCTCACTTTCGCCACTGCTGAGCTGAGCCAGGGCTTAACCGCTTCAAGCGCGGAGGGATCGCCAGAATTCGCGACTCCCCGCAAGACATGCACTTGAGCTGAAGGAGATTCTGCTTTGCCAAGGAGGTCCACCAACATCCCGACAATTGCGCCAGATTCGCTGGTGTTGCCCGCCTCCCGCAAGTGTCGACTCATGGTGCCAAGCCCGTAGAGCGCGTGGACCTTGAGCGGCCCCCCTTTGGTGTGCTCCTTCAGTGCCTGGAGGGTGTCCGGGGTTGGCGTGGGTGTACGTATGAGACTAAAGGCGGCCGCCCGACGTATCGATTCGCTGAGCTTCGCGTCGTTCATCACGGACACCAGCGCCTGTTGAGCTTGGGGGCTAGCAGCAGAGCCCAAGGTGTCCAAGAGCAGATTAGCGGCAGGGGAGTTAGCCCGAATGCGCTGCACTGCTTGAGCAATGAGGGATGGCTGAGTCCTGAGGAGGGCGGTCATTGCCGAGAAGGCGGCACTCGCGGCTTGCACGCTGGCCTTGGCAAGTGTCGAATCTTCCTTCGCGGAGGTGCCTTTGTTGCGAGCTTCGGTTTCGAGCGCGCGGAGGGCTGTGTCAAAGGTGAAGGAACCGATTCTCTCGCGGTCGAACGAGTCCGTCGAAGGGCTGCCTGCTTGCCTTGGGTTGAGCGCGTCGGTACCGGCGAGTTCTGAGGCCCAATCCTTGAGCGCCGCGGCGGGCTCTCGGCGCTGCAAGCTCAACTCCAAGGTCGTCTTTGAATGGACCGTGGCAGTCGGCCCCATCGAGGTCGTCAGGTGCTCGCGGTACTCAACTTTCCGCAAGTCACTGGCGGGAACAGCGCCGGCCACCCCCGCGCCAAGGCTCAACGAACCTTCGGACTTTGCCACAACCGTCGTTAGCTGGGTATCGACGCCGGGGAGCGTCGCCTTGCCCAGGGTCACCGTGCCGTAGCTTTGCTTGGTGCGCCGAAGTTCACCCGGAGTTGAGCTCACGGCGTACTCGATCTGATAGGGCCCCGTGCCGTCGACTTCTTCGGTGGACCAGCGTGCAACATCTGGTTTCGGAGGACCCGAAAATTGAAACGCTGCGGCGATCGTGTGCAGGATACTTGTGGCGAAGCGCGACGCTCCGGTGCGCCCTCGAACCTCCCCGAGCTTGCCGCCCGGGAGCGTAAAAAAGAACGGAGCTTTGAGTTCGGTGGCCAATTGATCAAACTGCCCATCGGCGCCCCCACTGTCCTTGCCGAATTTTGGCTCGACCAAGCGAACCCAAAATTGAAGAGATTTTTCGGGTAATTCGCGAACTTCGACCTCGGCTCCGCTCGTTAGCTCGAATGCCACCATCGGCGGTTGATCGCTCATGGCGAGGCTGCTTTCGAGCTTCAGCGTGTAGGTGTACGTTTGCTTCGGCAGCCACAAGGGCGCAAGGGTTGTGGTTTTCTCCACGCTCTGGTCCGGCGGGACCCCGCCCGCATCCGCAACCACGTCGTGCCTCCGCTGTGCGTTGTCGCAAGCTGCGGCCCCAACCAACGCCAGCAACGACATGATGTGCTTTAGGTTCGCCACACACCCCTGTTGATTCATGACAGGAGGCCATAGTGGTTTCTCTTCTACAAATCCAGCGCAGGGGCGGCAGTCGAAAACGAGCCCCCTTGGAAGCGCCGCCCAGCTCGTCATCGTTGGCGATCCACGCCCTAGAAGAGGGCCCGAAGCTCTGATCGGGGCGGTAGTGCGAGGCGAGATTTCGACCCCTATCGGCCGTCGAGCCCTGGGATACGCCGCACTGGTGCTTACGCCATCGTTGGGTTACCGTAACCACCATGGGCATAGGCGGTTGGCGGGGATAGTGAGCCCTTCACACCGGCCGCGGCCGCGTGGGGCGCGCCTCGTCGCTAAAGCAGTTCTGAACCTGGCGCTTTGCCTGAGTGCGTTGGTGTGGCCGGCGGACGAAGACTGGCTTCCGTTGGGAGACGTTCACTGCAATTCGGCAGCGGATTGCTTGCGAGACCAAGTTTGCCGGAAGGTTCCGACGCTTTCTCCGCACGTCCGCTACTGCGTTTTTCGCGTAGCGGCGCCGAAAGTCGGTGTCCTCCGTCTGAGTCTTAATTGGGGCTACGTGATCTGGGAAACGAGACTCCGCGGTCGTTTTCTGGGAAGGCTCGTCGAGATCGAGGAGCCGAAGCTGGCAGGTGTAGTCCAGGAGTGGGGCACCTTTGGGAGATGCAAGCCATCAGGTCCGGCATGCTGTAACCAAGCCGAATATCTCATTGGAATAGAAGGCCTCTGGGGAATTCCCCTGTATGCCAGCGGGCCGTTAAGGTGTAGGGGCAATGAGTGCGGGCCAACAGACTGCGCGTGGTTGCATGGGCGCAAGGAACTCATTGTACGTCCTAGGCTTCCAAGGAATCCCGCGCTGGATCGGACCTTCGGTTACCTAGATATAGTTTATTACCGCAGCGCTTCCCCAAAAGGCGAACAATCATGGCGTCAATGGCGGGAGTCCGATCCTCGCCCCTGGAAAGCGCCCCCGTGATGGCTTACGCTGCGCCCATGACGCGACTTGCTGTTCTTGGTTTGCTTCTTAGCGTTTCTGCGTGCAGCGATGGAGGAACGGGTACTCCAATGGGGAGTTCGGGGGGCGCGATGGGAACTACTGGGGGCAAGGGAAGCGGCGGGAGCGGAGCTAGCTCCATGGGTGGCAA
>ENA-ORBV01000157-ORBV01000157.1-microbial-mat-metagenome-genome-assembly--contig:-NODE-157-length-143307-cov-15.181840_pt1 | contig 143307 bp, 126 predicted proteins | sample MGYA00237777_ERZ505514 | MGnify/ENA primary metagenome ERZ505514 (study PRJEB26160, sample SAMN06269048) | microbial mat metagenome | isolation source: Oligotrophic lake microbial mat | place...
AGCGTCAGATGTGTATAAGAGACAGGCTATGAACAGCTCGCCGCCGAGCGCACGCGCTGGGCCGAAGCGCTGCAGCAGCAGGTGCTCGACGAACGCGAAGCGGCAGCGCACGAGCGCGAGCGTGCGCGCGCGCAGGGCGCGAACGAGCTCGCTTCCGCGCTCGCCGCGCGCGATGCCGAGCTCGCCGAGCGCCAACGCATGATCGAGAGCACCTCGTGGCGCATCACCGCCCCGTTGCGCGCGCTGGTGCTGGCACAGCGCAGCCTGCGGGCCAGCGCCAGCTATCGCCGCCAAGGCTGCTTGACTGCTCGCACCGGCCACGTTAAAGGTGACGAGGCCCCCCGCGTTGATCGTGCCCGCGGCTTGAGAGAACGTCGATGATGCAACGGTGAGAGCGCTGTTGTTCAGAGTGATGTTGTCGTTCAGCGTCACGCTTCCGGCACCTGCAGTCAGATTCAACGCTCCAGCGACGTTGCGCGTAATTGTGGAACCCAAGTTTTGGACAATGTTGCCCGCGGCAATGATGGAAAGCGCATTGCCGTTGGTCAGAATCCCCGCGCCAGTTACCGTGATGTGACCTGGCTCGAAAGCGTTGAATCCTGTGTCCGTCTGAACGCTTACGTCACCACCAGCGAGCGCGGTGTTAATGTTGTCCCAACCAATCGTAGAGCCTGATGCTGTCGCTGGCTCAAATGGCGAGGCGCCGGTCACATTAGTCGATACGGTTCCGGCTGCAATTGTTAAGTTCGTTGGATCCAACAGCAACGTGCCGACCGCACCATTTGGCGCGCGCCGGTCTACATTGCCTTCGAAATCGAGATGACTCTTGCCTGAAACTTCGACGAATCCACCGTCGCCTCCGAGCGCGCCGCCGCGTGTCGATATGCTCCCGTAGAAGCGCGTTACGTCGTTTGACCACACGACGACCCTGCCCCCATCCCCATTCGAACCAGCGTCAGCGGTAATCGAGACGTCCTTGCCGACATACGCCATCGAGGCATTCGCCTCTGGCCCCTTGCCTTGGTAGTTGCCGCCAATGAGCACGGTCCCCCCACCCGCATCCCCGGAGGCATTGATCAACGCACTGCCGAACAACCCGACCTTGTCACCCAACACCGTCACCGCTCCGCCCTTTTGTCCGGCGCCGGCGCCGGACGCTTCCAACTTACCCGACACGCTAGTGACGCCGCGCGGTCCGCCATCCAGGTAGATCGTGCCGCCGCGCTCGGTGAGCGCATTGGCGCGGATAACACCTTCGCTGCTCAGGACGGTGTCGAGCAGCGCATTGGCCGATCGCGCCGTCATCAGGACGGTGCCCCCGTCTGCGGCAATGGTGCCGGTATTGATTGCCGACGCATTGAGCGCATCCCGTTCGACCCGGAGGTTGATCAGTCCGTTGCCGACCATATCGAGCGTCACCCGGTCGCCCGCACCCAACGCGGCCGTCCCCATGCGTGCGTTGATGATCCCGCTATTGAGCACCTGCGGCCCGATCAACGCCGCATAGCCCGAAAGCGTGGTGATGTTGCCGTCGTTGACAACCTTGCCGGCGCCGCCGCCGTTCGTGAACGAGTACCGCCCGGCCAGGAAGTCGCTGTCCTTGATGCCGAGCGTGGAGGCTGCAAGGCCGCCTACGTCAACGCTTGCGCCGCGGCCGAACAGCACGCCGCTCGGGTTGACGAGGAACAGCTGCCCATTGGCCGTCAGCGAGCCGAAGATTTCCGTGGGGCTGTTGCCGATGACTCGATTGAGCGCGATCGCGCTCGCGCTCGGCTGCTGGAACACGACGGCATTGCCCGCGCCGATCGAGAAGCTCTGCCAGTTGAGGATGGCGGACGAGGTCCCCTGCGTGACCTGCAGCGAACGCGCGCCGGTCTGGGTTATGACCGCAGACCCGGCAGCCACCTGGCCGCCTGCCGGAAGCTGCTGCGCGAAAGCGGCCTGCACGGCGGCCCCGAGAACCGATGCAACCAGTGCCGGATAAACGGTGCGTCCGGCCGAAGCCTCCGGGCTCACCGCTTTTCCGAGGTCGCAGTCTTCTTTTTTACCCACGTACTCGCCACCTTTGCGAACGTGCGCTCAGTTCTTATCGCACAGTCCGATATTATGGGCGTCAGGGGTATCCCTATTGTGCGACTTTTGTCACTTCTTTGTCACCCAGCGCCATTTTTGACAGTTGCCGCTCTTGAAAACCCCAATCCGGCCGGTTTTTTCCCCTTCTTCAGCTCTTGTCTGGTTCCGGCGCGACTTGCGGGTTACCGACCATGCCGCGCTGCATGCCGCCCTCAAGGCCCATGCGACCGTACATTGCGTCTTCGTTTTCGACACGGAGATTCTCGATTCCCTGCCCGAGCGCGGCGACCGCCGCGTTGAGTTCATATGGGAAAGCGTTAAGGAATTGCAGGAAAACCTGGGCTCCCTTGGGGGCGGGCTGCATGTGCTCCATGACCGTGCGCGCGATGCAATTCCAAGCCTCGCGCGCACGCTTCGGGTCCAGGCGGTTTACGCCAACCACGACTACGAGCCGGACGCTCTCGAGCGCGATGCCGCCGTCCTGGCCGCCCTCGAACCGTTAGGCATCGCGTTTCGGACGCGCAAGGATCACGTTATCTTCGAGCGCGACGAAGTCCTCACTCGCACGGGCTCGCCTTTTTCGGTCTTCACGCCATACCGCACTGCGTGGCTGGCCAAGCTCACGCCCTTTTATTTCAAATCCTACCCGGTAGCCCAGTACGCCGCGCATCTTGCGCCCGCGGCCAAAAGGAGACTTCCTTCTCTCGAGTCGCTTGGATTCAAGCGCACCAACCTCACGGCGCTGGCGATTCCGACAGGTGCTTCCGGGGCACAAGTGCTCCTTGCGGATTTCTCGAAACGCATGGCGAAGTACGCGGACCGGCGCGATTTCCCCGCGCAGAAGGGGCCGTCCTACCTTTCGGTTCACCTGAGATTCGGAACGGTCTCGATCCGGGATCTCGTACTGCGCGCCGTGAAAAGCCAGACCGCGGGCTCGGAGGTCTGGCTTTCCGAACTCGCATGGCGGGATTTCTATTTCATGATCCTCGCGCACCACCCGCGCGTCGTCGAGCGCGCTTTCCGGGCCGAATACGATCGCCTCGAATGGGACGACCGCGACGATCTCTTCGCGGCGTGGTGCGAGGCGCGCACCGGCTATCCCCTCGTCGATGCGGCGATGAGGCAGCTCAACCAGACCGGCTACATGCACAACCGGTTGCGCATGGTCACGGCGTCTTTTCTCGCGAAGGACCTCGGCATCGACTACCGCCGCGGCGAGCGCTATTTCGCGGCGACGCTCAACGACTTCGATCTTGCCGCGAATAACGGCGGCTGGCAGTGGGCCGCTTCGACCGGATGCGACGCGCAGCCGTACTTCCGCATCTTCAATCCCGTCACGCAGTCGGAGCGCTTCGACTCCAGCGGCGTGTTCATCCGCAAGTACCTGCCCGAGCTCGGGGGGGTGCCGGATCAGCTCATTCACGCGCCTTGGAAGATGGACGCGGCGGAGCAGGCAGAAGCGAAGTGCGTCATCGGCCGGGACTATCCCGGCCCCGTCGTGGACCACGCGAGCGCACGCAAACGCACGCTCGAACGCTATGGGAAAACAAGACTGGGCCGACCCGCCGCAACCACATGAATGTCAGGAAGTTCCCCGGAATGCCGCTCCCTGCCTGGACCTTCGGAAAAAAATGTCAGGAGCGGCCGAGGAAACCCGCGATATGGCCGAGCAGTTCGTCCTCCTGGTAGGGCTTGCCGAGGAACACGTTCACGCCCAGGCCCATGGCGAAATTCTTGTGCTTGTCCGCGGTGCGCGAAGTGATCATGATGATCGGCACGTGCTTTAGGCGCGCGTCGGCCCGCACATTGCGCGTGAGGTCGAATCCGTCCATGCGCGGCATCTCGACGTCCACCAGCATCGCGTCCGGCACCTCTTCGACCAGCAGTTCCAGCGCCTCGACACCGTCGCGGGCGGTAATCACGCGGTAGCCCTCCCTCGCCAGGAGGCGCCCGGTGATCTTGCGCACCGTTAGGGAATCGTCCACCACCATGATGCGCGGCTGCGAGGGCACCGCCGGGCCCTGCACATGCGGGCTGGTGACCACTTCGCGCGACGAGGCCGGGCGCGCTGCGAGCGGCACCGGGTTGAGGATCATGACGATTTCGCCCGTGCCCAGCACCGTGGCGCCGGCTATCCCCGGCACCCTCGCGAGCTGCGGCCCGATGTTCTTGACCACCACTTCCTGGTTGCCGATCATGTCATCGACCTCGATGGCGATCGCCTCCACGCCGCTTCGCACCAGCAGGATCGGCGTGTAGCGCCTTGGGACGACCGGCATCAGGGCGGGCGTTTCCGCGAGCAGCGTCGGCAGGTGATGCAGAGGGTAACGCCGCCCGGCCCACTCGATGGCGCCGGCTTGCTTGGCGCGCGCCAGGAGCTCCTGGCGCATCTGCTGCACCTGCTCGATCATCACCGAAGGCAGCGCATACGTTCGGCTGCCGATCCTGACGAGCACGGCCTGGATGACTGCGGTTGTGAGCGGCAGCCGGATCGTGAAACGCGTACCCATGCCCGGAGTGAACGCGAGCTCGATGCGCCCGCCCAAGCCGCTCACCTCGCTCATCACGACGTCAAGGCCCACGCCGCGACCGGCGAGCTCGGTGAGCGTTTCCGCGGTCGACAATCCCGGCGCGAACACGAGTTCGGCGAGCTGCTGGTCGGACCGCGGATCGCCGGGGCCGAGCAAGCCCTGCGCCTCGGCCTTGGCGCGGATGCGTTCGAGATCCAGCCCGCCGCCGTCGTCTGCGAGCACGAGGGTGACTTCGTTGCCTTCCTGGCGCACTTCGAGCGAAATCTCGCCCATGACCGCCTTGCCCCGGGTCGCGCGTATGCCCGGCATCTCGAGCCCGTGCGTGATCGAATTGCGCAGCAGGTGCTCGAGCGGCCCGGTAATGCGCTCGAGTGCGGAGCGGTCGAGTTCGACGTTGATGCCCCGGATGTCGAGGTTGGCACGTTTGCCGACTTCCTTGGAGGTCTGGCGCACCACGCGGTGCAGGCGCTCGACGATCGAGCCGATGGGCACCATGCGGATGCGCATGAGATCCTGCTGGAGCTCGCGGTTCAGGCGCGCCTGAGCGGCAAGCGCCGAATTGGTGTCGTCGGCGACCTTGTTAAGCGTCTGCTGCACGGTCGAGACGTCGTTCACGCTCTCGGCCATCATGCGCGTCAGCTCCTGGAACCGGGTGAAGCGGTCGAATTCGAGCGGGTCGAACTGCCGGTCCTTCTCCTGCGATGCGTGCATGCGGGAAGCGAGTTGTGACTCGGCGGCGATCTCTATTTCACGCAGTTCGCGGCGCAGGCGCGCGACGTTCTCGGTGAGCTCGCCGAGCGCAGTCTTGAGTCCGCGCATCTCGGTTTCCACGCGGCTCCGAGTGATTGCGATCTCGCCCGCTTCGTTGACGAGCTTTTCGAGCGCATCTGCGCGCACGCGCATCATGGCGTGTACTTTTCCCGCCTCTTCGCGCGGCGCGGGCAGGCTTGGCGCGGTCGCGGGGGCCTGTATTGCAGGCGCTGTGCTCTTCTCGACTGCGGGTTCCGGCGTGGCCCGCGGGTGCTGCACCCGCTCGAGCAAGAGGCCCATGCGGTCGTAGGACGTTTCCAGATCGTCGAAGAACTGGCCGGGCGTCAGGCGCAATGCGATCGCGTTCTCCGCGCGGGTTTCCATGTGGTGCGTAAGCTCGCCCAGGCCCATTGCGCCGGCCATGCGCGCGCTGCCTTTCAGCGTATGAAGCGCTCGCTGCATCGAACGCGCCGGATCGAAGTTCGCCGGCTCCGCTCGCCACGCGCGCAGCCACTCGCCGATCCGGGGCACCAGTTCGTTGGCTTCCTCGATGAATACCGGCAGCAACTGCTGGTCGATCTCGTCCTCCAGCCGGCGCTGGCGCCGCTCTTCGGGCTCGTCCTCCGATGCGATGCTTTGCACCGGCGATTCGATGGCCGCACTCTCCAACTCGGCCATCGCAAGCTCCGACATCACGGTTTCCGCCACGGAAGGTTCTTCCACCGTCGCCGGCGTAGTAAATGTCGGCTCGCCAACGGAGGACGTTTCCGCGACATGCGCGGGCTCCTCGCCGGGTGCGGTCACCAGGCGCGCGGCTTCCCCGGTGATTGCACCGAGCCTCGCGATGAGCGATGCGGCCGAACCCGGCACGGCTCGCTCGAGGACACCTTCGTACATCATCTTCAGCGCCCGCACGCTGTCATGCGCCAGCGCGAGTTCGTCCGGCGTCATCGAAGCCGGGCGGCGTTTCAGTCGCAACAGCGCCCCCTCCAGCGCCGCACCGAGGTCGTGCATCCCCGCCAGTTGCACAGTGCCGCAGATGCCCGCAAGCGTATGGGCTGCCCGCACCAGCTCTTCGCGCACGCCTGCGGTTCGCCCGGCCGCCGATTGCGCAAGCTCACGCTCGATCGTCTCGAGGTGCTGGCGCGCCTCGTTGACGAACACTGCGAAAAGCGATGCCGAAATCGAAAGCGAGCCGATGCGCACGTTGTCATCCGGCGAAGCGGAAATCGCTGGCGATTGCGCCGGCTGAGTGGCTTCCCGCCTGGGCGGTACGGCCGGCGCCTGCGGGCGCGGTGGCATTGGCGGGGGCATCGCGGGTTCGCGTTGGGCCGCTTCGCTGCGCTTCAACGCCTCTGCGCGCTCGACGATCGGCTGGGGATCGGGCTGCGGCAGGCCCTTCTGCAGCCTTGAAACCCAGTCGCCGAAGGCTCCGTGAGCAAAATCGACCAGCTCGAACAGGTCCAGCGTCGCGGTGCGCTCCTCCTGCTGCCAGAGGTTCATGACCTGCTCCACCGACCAGGCCGCCTCCCCGAGCCGCATGAGGCCGACCATGCGGCCGCTGCCTTTCAGGGTATGGAAGCCGCGCCGGATGGTGGTGAGTTCGGAAACATTTGCAGGATGCGCGCGGCTCAAGCCGAGGCTGTGTGATATCGCCTCCAGCACCCCAACAGCCTCTTCCAGGAAAATTGCGAGCAGTTCCTGGTCGATGACTTCGTCGCTCTGGTCCTTGAGACGTTGCGCTTCAGGCGAAGGCGCCTCGATCGGAGGCGTAATGTCGGTGGTGCGCGTGGCGGGGTCCTCTTCGAGGACGACTTCGGCCACCTGTTCCGGTGCAATGGCGGAGCTGATATCCGCAAGCACAGGCTGCATGGCATCGGCAAACACGGCTTTGCCGTGCCGCAACGCGTCGATGTAGAAACCCAGTCCGGAGAGGATCTGCGCGACCTCCTCGAACTCGCGCTCTTCGGGCCGCGTCGTGGCTTGCGAGAAGGCGCGGATCTTCTGGTTGCTTGCCTCCAGCGCGGCACCGGCGTCCACCTCGCCGAGCATCGCAAGGGCACCGGACACCTGATGGATCGCGGGCTGCAGTGCCGCAAGGTCCGCTGCGCGCGTCGGATCGCGAAAGTAGGCATCCAGCGCCTGCTCGATCTTGTTGAGGTTGGCCTGCATCTCGGCTACCGCGCCCTCGATGGCCAGCTTCTCCTGGGCCCGGCGCGTCATGTCGTCGATCACGGGCAGGCTGAGGGTGACATCCGGATCGTGCTTGCCGAATGCGGCTGCGCCCAGCCGGGCGAGCATCACCCGGACCTGGCCGCTGAACTCCGGGGGGAGGCGCGTGTAGTTCTCCACCGCGTTTTCGGCCAGCAGCAACGCTGTAGCGACTTCCATTCCCACCGGATCGCTCATCTTGGCGGGATTGGTGAGCAGGTACGCCGCGATGACCGCGATCTCGCGCGCAAGGCCGGCAAGATCGTCGTTGCCTAGCAACGCCGCTTCCTCGGTAATCGCGTCGGCGTGCTGTGCAAATAACGCCAGCGCGGATTCCGCGCCCGACGCGAAGCGGTTCCATGCATCCTTGGCGGCGCCGATCTTTTCGCGCATTGCCAGAGCGGTGGGCATGCGCTGCGACTGATCTGCCTCCGCATGCGAAGCCGGCAGAGCGTCCTCGAGGCGGAATGCCTGCCGGGCGGCCCGTACGCGATCGCTCGCCGACAGGTCGCTGGCGTCGACCCTGGCCAGCCAGAAGAGCACCTCGCGCATCAGTCGCTCCGGAACGGCCGACGAGGCATCGGTGATCTTGCGCATCACCTGCTCGATCCGTGAGCTCAGCTGCTTCACGCCCTGTTCGGGTTTCAACGCGCCCTCGGCGAGCGCCTGGAAAAACGCGCCCGCTGCCCACCAGAAAGAACGTTGCGCCGGCACGCGCTGGATGGATTCGATGCCATCGACTGCCGCGAGCATGTCTGCGAAACTCGACGGGTCCTGCGGTTCTTTCAGCCACTTGAGGAAGCCCCGCTGGAAACGGGAGCGCTGACCGCGCAGATAGGTATCCATATCTTCCGCCGACAACCGCAGCGGGGCTTCTTCGCGCGGGGGCGGCGGCAACGAAAGGTCCGGGAAAAACAGGTCCGCCTCGGACACGTCCTTGATGCCGCGCAGGAGCGCCATCTCCTTGTGCAACGGGTAGAGCCGCAGCGGCTGGTCGGGAAACCCGTCGAGCAGCTCGGAGAGGTACTTGCCGATGGCCTGGGTCGCCCGCTCGAGCGCCTCGAAGGCGGCCGGCTCGGCAGGCACCGTACCGTTTTCGATATCGGCCACCAAGCGCTCGGTTTCCTCGAAAAAGCGCGAAACGCCCTGCAGGCCGACAATCTGCACGGCGCCGTAGGCCTGGTGCAGGTGCGTCTGCGCGGCCTTGATCGCTTTCCGGTCCCCGGGCTCCTCGGCGAACGCCCTCAGGCTGCCGCGAGCGCGCTCGAGCGACGAATCGATCTCGCTCTTGACCCAGCTGAGCGGCCCTATGTCGATCACGCTGGCCCTCGGGGCGGGATTTGGACGATCACGTTTGCGGCCGTGGACGGGTCAGAGCTTGAAGTTCGCCACTGAGCTCTTGAGGTCCCGGGCGAGTGTTGCGAGTTCGCCGACCGACTGCGCCGTGCGCTTGGTGCCTTCGGTGGCCTGCTCGGTGATCCCAAGGATGTTGCGCATGCTGACCGCGACCGCTCCCGCAGCCTTGGCCTGCGTCTGTGTGGTCTGGGAAATCGTCTCGATGAGTTCGGCGAGCTTGCGCGACACGTCGCCGATCTCGGCGAGCGCCTGGCCCGCGTTGTCTGAAAGCTTGGCTCCCTCGACCACGCCCTGGGTGCTCTTTTCCATGGCGGAGACCGCGTCCTGGGTATCGGTCTGGATCGTCTTCACGATCGCGCCGATCTGCTTGGTCGCCTCGCCAGAGCGCTCAGCGAGGCGCTGCACCTCTTCGGCCACCACGGTGAACCCGCGCCCCGCCTCGCCGGCCGAGGCGGCCTGGATGGCCGCGTTGAGTGCAAGCACGTTGGTCTGCTCGGTGATGTCCGAGATCAGCTCGACGATCTCGCCGATCTCCTGCGAGGATTCGCCCAACCGCTTGATGCGCTTTGCGGTCTCCTGGATCTGGTCGCGGATATCGTTCATGCCGGCGATCGCGTTCTGCACGGCCTGCTGGCCCTTCTCGGCCGCGGCCAGCGATGAGCGCGCCACATCCGCCGATTGCGTTGCGCTGCTCGACACGTCGTTGATCGTGCGCGCCATGCCGAGAACCTGCGCGCTGGTGTTCTTGATTTCCTGCGACTGCTTGTCGTTCGCCGCCAGCATCTGCACCGAAGTCTGCTGCGCGGAATCGGAAGCCACCGTCACCTGGTCGGCCGCCGCGGTGATGCGTGAGACGAGGCTGCGCAACTCCTCGATGGCGAAATTGACGGAGTCGGCGACTGCGCCGGTGATGTCTTCGCTCACCGTCGCCTTCACGGTGAGGTCGCCCTCGGCGAACGTCTGCATCTCGTTCATGAGCCGCAGGATCGCGGCCTGGTTCTGGTCGTTCGCGCGCCGGACCTCGGCCTGCTGCTTTTCCGCCTCTTCGCGCCGCCGCTGCTCGTCGCGCACGAAGTCGAACGCAATCAGCGCCGATACCACGACCGCCGCCAACCCCAGCAGCAGCACGAGGTAGATCAGGTTGCTGCCCGAAAGCTCGGCGTCATACTCGGTGGCCACCTTCTCGGTTGTCTGAAGCAGTTTCTCCGAATCGGCGAAGATGGCCGCGGCCGCATTCTTCGCGGCGATCAGACGCTGCATGTTGCCGAGAATCGCCGAGGCCGAGTCCTGGTAAGTCTTGAAGGCGGTGGCCAGTTCCTCGAGGCGGGCCGCAGTTTCCGGATCCTTGGCAGGCGGCAGGCGCATCTGCGCATTGCCCTCGCGCATCGCTACCAGCAACGCGCGGAACTCGTTAGTGTCTTTTCCGAGCAGGAACGCCACTTCGGAATCGATAGTCTCGCCTGCCAGCAGCGCGTTGGCGTTCTTGGCCAGCCGCTGCGTGAGCATGACGAGCTGGCCGGCCGTTGAAATCTCACGAGTCGAGGCGGCGTTCTGGAACTTGAGGGCCTGCACGCGCTCGGCCAGATCCAGCAGCTGAGGGTTGGACCCGTTGACCTGCGCGACTGCGGCGCCGAGACCCACGAGGTTCTTCTGCTCCTTGAGGAGCGTGGCTGCATTCTGGTCGGTCTTCTGCCATTCCTTTGCGAGCGCTTCGAGGCTCGGCTGGATACGATCTGGCGAGGGGGGCACTGTCACGCCACCGGCTTCCCCGCCTTTCACCAGCCGGTCGAGGATCGCGTTGAACGCGTCGCGACTCGCGGCAACCTGCTTGAACGCTTCGGGGTTGCCCAGCAGGCTTTGCTGCGCCGCTTTGGCCAGGCGCTGCGACAGCATGCGGAGCTGCCCGGCATCGGCGATGTACACAGCGCCATGCTTCGAGTCACGCGCATTCAGGAATACGAGGATGCCCGCGCCCAGCAACAGGAGCAGCAGCGCCGGCGTGAGGAACAGGCGCAGGTTCTTCCCGCTAAGTGCGCCCCGGGATGCAGCCGGGGCGCCAGGGCGGTCCGGCGCAGGCACCTTGCCTGCAGTCCCCTTTGATCCGAGCTTGAAAGGCAGCTTAAGTGCCATGGATACTCCTCCGTTGATCCTTTACGCGCGATTAATGCGCGGCGATTTCGAGAAATTCGCGATGCGCAAGCAGCTGCCCGGTATCGAGTTCGCGCCAAAAGCGCCCGTCCTTGTCGCGCCATGCCGCCGCCGTCCACGCCGTCTGTTGCGACGCCGTCTCGCTCGTGTATTCGGCCACGTTGCGCAAACCAGTCAGGCGCGACACGAGAACCGCGCAATTCATTCCAACAGGTTGGCCGATGAGCAACAGCCGGTTCTCAGGACCCCGCGCAGTCGGCGGCTGGCCGAGGAAAGCGCCGAAATCGGTGATCCCGTACAGGGAGCCGCGGATGTTGGCCACGCCCAGGAACCAGTCCCGCGTGAGCGGCACCCGCTGGATCTCGGGCACCCGCAGGACTTCGCCCGCAGTGTCCAGCCTCGCAACCCAGTGCGCGCCGCCGGCTTCGAATCCCAGTCGCGCCGAAGGCGCCGCTTCGGTCGCCGCCGCCTTGAGGCGGCTGGCAAGACCTGCCTGGAACTCCTTGAGGCTGACACGATTCGCCATCGGCTCAGCCAAGAGCGGCGATTTTCGCCGCGAGTTCGCTGACGTCGATCGGCTTGACGATGTAATCGCGCGCGCCCTGGCGCATGCCCCAGATTCGATCGGTTTCCTGCGACTTCGTGGTGCAGATGATCACCGGTATGTGCTTTGTCGCCTCGTCCTTCGCGATCTGGCGGGTGGCCTGGAAGCCGTTCGAACCCGGCATCACCACATCCATGAGCACGAGTTCTGGCAATTCGGAGCGCGCCTTGGCAACGCCTTCCTCCCCGCTTTCGGCGAGCACGACCTGGTAGCCGAGCTTTGACAGAGCCTCGAGCATGAACTGGCGTTCGGTTGGCGAGTCATCGACGACGAGAATCTTCTTGATCGGCATAGAACGCTCTCTTTGTTAGGTCAGCCCCCGGATCCGCCGCGCACGTGCGCGTCGACGGTCCTCAGCAGGCTGTCCTTGGTGAAGGGCTTGGTGAGGTATTCGTCGGACCCCACCATCCGGCCGCGCGCGCGATCGAAAAGGCCGTCTTTTGAAGACAGCATCACGACCGGGGTGGCGGCAAACCTGGGATTTTTCTTGATGAGCGCGCAAGTCTGGTAGCCGTCGAGGCGCGGCATCATGATGTCGACGAAGACCACTTCGGGCTGATAGTCCGCGATCTTCGCAAGAGCGTCGAAACCGTCTTCGGCGAGGATCACGGTTGCGCCGGCCTGGAGGAGGAAAATTTCGGCGCTGCGGCGGATGGTGTTCGAGTCGTCGATCACCATGACCTTTACGCCGGCGAGGCTCCCTTTCGATTCGGCAGCCATGTCAGTCATGCCTGTCCCCGAGTTTCTTGTTTCCGGTTGTCGCGTCCCGCTCCTGGCGGACGCCCGGCCGGAGCCTCTCAAATACCAGGCGCCAATGTGAAATCAAAGCAAGGGCGGCAAAGCTGCCGATACGGCAAGCTTGATCACCAGCCGGCCGTGCATCGAATGCAAGTGTACGGCAATAGTTGTGAAGCGCAGGCAAAAAACCGCACGCTTCGCGCTAGATTTCCACCATCTCGAAATCGTCTTTGCGCGCGCCGCACTCGGGACAGGTCCAATTGATCGGCACGTCTTCCCAGCGAGTGCCGGGCGCGATGCCCTCTTCCGGAAGGCCCGCGGCCTCGTCGTAGATCCAGCCGCAGATGAGGCACATCCAGCTGCGGAACTCCTTGTTTTCGGACATGAGAGAGAAACGGGTGGGTTAAAATGGCCCGGCATATTAACTTATCCGCGAGTCTCCCGCGCCGCAGCGCTGCCGGTTGCGGCCCGCACCGGACGCTTCCCCATGCCATCTCTGCCGCCGATAGTGCTGTGCTTTGCGGCCTCCGATCCCACGGGGGGCGCAGGACTGCAGGCGGACATCCTTACGCTTGCGAGCATGGGCTGCCATCCGCTCACCGTTGTCACTGCGCTCACTGTGCAGGACACGCGCGGCGTGGACGACCTGCTTGCAATCGACAGCGACTGGGTCATTGACCAGGCGCGCAAGCTCCTCGAGGACATGCCGGTCACCGCGTTCAAGCTGGGCGTGCTCGGCTCGGTGGACAACGTGACCGCAATCGCGGAGATCATCTCGGACTATCCGTCGGTCCCGGTCATCCTTGATCCGGTCTTGTCTTCGGGACGCGGCGATTCACTTGCCGGCGAGGACATGATCCTCGCAATGCGCGAGCTGATCATCCCGCAGACCACCGTCCTGACACCCAACAGCATGGAAGCCCGGCGACTCGCCGAAGAGGACGAGGAGAACGACGATCCGGGCCTTGACGAATGCGCTTCCCGCCTCGTGACGCTAGGGTGCGAGTTCGTGCTCATCACCGGCACGCACGAGAACACGCCAGAGGTGATCAACACGCTTTACGGGGAAGAAGGCATCGTCCGCAGCGACCGGTGGAAGCGCCTGCCCGGGAGTTTTCACGGCTCGGGCTGCACGCTTGCTTCGGCGATCGCGGCGACCATGGCTAATGGCCTCGATGTCCCGGAGGCCGTAAAGGAAGCGCAGGAATACACCTGGCAGGCCCTCGCCCACGGATTTCGTCCTGGCATGGGACAGCACCTGCCTGATCGATTTTTCTGGGCGCGCGAAGTCGAAGGCGAGGCTTCTGAGCCCGCCGAAAACGGCCGCGAAGATACGTGAGGGGCCTGTACGCCATCACGCCCGGCGTGTCATCCACCGAGGTTCTGATGCAGATGGTCCGGCAGGCGCTCGCAGGTGGCGCCGCGTTCGTCCAGTATCGCAACAAGATGGCGGATGCCGCGCTGCGCCTCGAGCAATCGCAGGCCCTGCTGCGCATCACAAGAAGCCACCGCGTGCCGCTGATCATCAACGACGATGTGGAACTCGCCGCGGCGATCGACGCCGACGGTGCGCATGTCGGCCGTGACGATGGCGCAGTCTCGTCGGCCCGGCGCGTTCTGCCGGGCAAGCTGCTTGGCGCCTCGTGCTATGCCAGTCTCGAGGCCGCCCGAGCAGCGTTGGACGAGGGCGCCGATCATGTGGCGTTCGGTTCGGTTTTTCCCTCGGGCACCAAACCTTACGCCGCGCACGCGCCGCTCGAGCTTTTCCCGCAAGCCCGCCGCCTAGGCGTGCCGCTTGTGGCGATCGGCGGCATCACGCTCGGCAACGCCCCGGAAGCGATCGGCGCCGGTGCCGATTGCATCGCGGTGATCAGCGATCTCTTCGGCGCGCCGGACATTGCCGGGCGCGCCGCGTCGTATCGAAGACTGTTTGAAAAGGGTCCCGCATGAGCACTCGTAACGAAGAGCTTTTCCTGCGCGCGCAGCAGCGCATCCCCGCAGGGGTGAATTCGCCGGTACGCGCATTTCGCGCAGTCGGCGGAAGCCCGCTTTTCTTCGAGCGCGCCTCGGGCGCCCATCTGTGGGACGCCGACGGCAAGCGATACATCGACTATGTCGGATCTTGGGGGCCCATGGTCGCTGGGCATACGCATCCCGAGGTTGTCGAGGCTGTGCAGGCGGCAGCGGCGAAAGCGCTGTCGTTTGGCGCGCCGACCGAAGCCGAAATCGAACTGGCCGAAATGATCTGCAAGCTGGTGCCGTCAATCGAGATGGTGCGACTGGTTTCCTCCGGGACGGAAGCGACGATGACGGCCATCCGGCTCGCGCGGGGCCACACAGGCCGAGCAACGATCGTCAAGTTCGAAGGCTGCTACCACGGTCACGCCGACAGCTTGTTGGTAAAAGCGGGATCCGGCGCGCTCACATTCGGCAATCCCAGTTCGGCGGGCGTTCCCGCGGACATCGCAAAGCATACGGTCGTGCTCGACTACAACGACGCCGATCAGGTCAAAGCGCTGTTCGACTCGCGCGGAGCCGAGATTGCCTGCGTGATCGTCGAACCGGTTGCCGGGAATATGAACCTGATCCTGCCGAAGCAGGGGTTCCTTGAAACGCTGAGGGCGCAGTGCACGAAGCACGGCGCGGTGCTGGTTTTCGACGAGGTGATGACCGGCTTCCGGGTTGCGCTTGGCGGCGCTCAAGCTCGCTATGGCATCCGGCCCGACCTGACCACTCTGGGAAAAGTGATCGGTGGCGGTATGCCGGTGGGCGCATTCGGTGGGCGACGCGAGATCATGCAGAAGATCGCGCCGCTAGGACCTGTCTATCAGGCCGGAACGCTTTCGGGCAATCCGGTTGCTGTCGCGGCTGGACTCGCGACCCTCAAGCTCGTTTCGCGGCCGGGGTTTATCGAGAATGTCGAAAGCTCGACGCGTATCCTCGTCGAAGGGCTCGCAGCCGAGGCGGCGCGGGCCAAAATCACTTTCTCGGCGCAAGGCGTCGGCAGCATGTTCGGGATGTACTTTAGCGAAAGGGCGCCTGCGAGCTTCGCGGAAGTCATGGCGTCGGACCGCGAACGTTTCAACCCTTTCTTCCACGCGATGCTCGAGCGCGGCGTGTACCTGGCGCCCTCAGCCTACGAAGCGGGCTTCGTTTCCGTAACGCATGGGCCGGCGGAGATCGAAGCGACGCTGGCGGCCGCACGCGAGTCCTTCGCGACGCTCAGTCGTTAGGTGGAACGAACCATGCTTTACGGAGTCCATCCCCCATGGATACCGGAATCGTGAACATCGTCACAAAAGAGGTCTCCCGCCTGCAGCGTGACGCGCTGGCGGACCATTTTCTTGCCCTCAGCCCCGAGGATCGGCGCCTGCGCTTCGGCGTGGGCTTGTCCGACCACGGCATTCGGGATTACGTTGCGCGCATCGACTTCGGCCGGGACGCCGTTTTCGGCGTGTTCGACGAGGAAATGCGACTTGTCGGGGTGGGCCATCTCGCGCGCGGCGATGAACTCGCAGAACTCGGCGTGTCAGTTCTGCCCGCGCACCGTGGCCGCGGATTGGGCGGTGCGCTGCTGGCCCGTGCGCATACCCATGCCCGCAACTGGGGAGTGCCGTCGCTCTTCATGCACTGCCTGTCGGAGAACAGCGCCATGATGCATCTCGCGCGCAAGCAGGGCATGCGCATCGTGGCGGAACGAGGTGAAGCCGACGCATATCTCGAGCTGCCGCCGGGCGATCCGGCCTCGATCGTCAACGCGCTTTTTGCCGATCGGGTCGCTATGTTCGACTACGCGCTGAAATCGCACGCACATGCCGCGCGCCGCCTCGCTGCAGCGTGGACCGGCCTAAAGCAGGAATAGCGTCGCCAGCCCCAGGAAGATGAAAAATCCGCCTGAATCGGTGCAGGCGGTGATCAACACGCTCGATCCCGCCGCCGGATCCTTGCCGACCTTCTGGCGGAAATAGGGAATGGCCACTCCCATGAATGCGGCCAGCACAAGGTTGAGCGTCATCGCAAGCGTCATGACCGCGCCCAGTGCCTTGCTGTCATAGAGGTACCACGCCAGTGCCCCCAGCAGGCCGCCCCAGACGAGGCCGTTCAGTAGCGCAACGCCAAGTTCCTTGTTGAGCAGCTTGCGCCAATAGGCGGATTGCAGCTGCCCCAGCGCGAGCGCGCGCACAATCATCGTCGAGGTCTGGTTGCCCGAGTTTCCGCCTATGCCCGCAACGATCGGCATCAGCGCGGCAAGCGCGACAAGCTTCTCGATCGATCCTTCGAACGCGCCTATGACACGCGAGGCGATGAATGCAGTGACGAGGTTCACGGCCAGCCACGCCCAGCGGTTCCTGAAGCTGTCCCAGACGGTAGCGAAGATGTCCTCTTCGCCTGAGAGTCCGGCCTCGGCCAGCACGTGCTCGGCGCTGGAGTCACGGATGTAGTCCACCACAACGTCGACCGTCAGGCGCGCTATGAGCTTGCCGGCCGCATCCACGACCGGCGCAGACACGAGGTCGTAGCGTTCGAATGCCTGCGCGGCATCGTCCGCGTCATCGTCGGGACTGAAAGTGATGAGCTCCGGCACCATGACACGGCCGACTTCGAGCTCGAGGTCGGAAACGATCAGGCGCGCCAGCGGAACTGCGCCGATCAGCTTCTGCTCGCGATCGACGACGAAAAGCTGGTCGGTGTGGCCGGGCAGCTCGTCCATGCGCCTCAGGTAACGCGTCACCGCTTCGAGCGTCACATCTTCGCGCACGGTGACCATGTCGAAATCCATGAGGGCTCCGACCGTGCCATCGGCATACGACATGGCCGAGCGCAACTGCTCGCGTTCCTCGATCGGAAGGGACCGGATGACGTCCTGGATGACGTCCTCGGGAAGGTCGGGCGCGAGATCGGCGAGTTCATCGGTTTCGAGCGTCTCGGCGGCGGCGACCAGTTCCGCCGGATCCATGCTTGCGATGAGCGACTCGCGAACCGCATCTGAGACTTCGAGCAGGATCTCGCCATCGCGGTCCGCCTTGACGAGGTCCCAGACCACGAGCCTTTCCTCGAGCGGAAGCGACTCGAGGATGAACGCGATGTCGGCGGGATGCAGCTGCTCGAGTTTCGAGCGCAACTCACCCAGGTGCCGGGGTGTGCGTTCGTTCGAAGCAGGAGGGCGTCCTTCGCTGGGATAAGACAGGCCGTCGGCGGGACCTTGGCGCTGCAGGAGCCCCTGGACCGCTTGCAGGTTCTCCTGCAGGTCTTCGATTTCGAGCCGGTTGGCAAGGTCGGCCATGGCGCTCATGCCTGGGCCGTTGCGGGCCGTTTAAGGAAGTGCCGGCATTGTAGAGAAAGGAGGCAGCGCGCGAAACCCGAGAGATCTGAGAGAGCCTCCTACGCAGCGGCCGCGCGGCTCGGCGGCGGCAAGGCGACGTCCTCAGTGCGATTGCGGCCGGCGGCCTTGGCGCGATAGAGCGCTTCATCGGCCCGGGAGACGGCCTGACGTTCGTCCTCCTGCCCGTCCGTGTCGGCGATGCCTGCGGAAAAAGTCTGGCCCTCGGGAACGCATTCGTGCAGCCGTGCAAACAGCTGGCGCGCCTTCTCAGTATCACATTGATGCAGCAGGACCGCGAACTCCTCGCCCCCATATCGCGCGACCAGGTCGCCGGTGCGCAACTGCCGGGCGAGGGTCTGGGCGAAAGACTTCAGCAGCGCGTCTCCGGCCGGATGGCCACGGCTGCCGTTGAAGCGCTTGAAATGGTCGAGGTCGATGATCCCCACACTGCAGCGCTGGCCAGTGCGGCGCGCGCGTTCCATGGCGCCCCGGGCAGCACGAAGGACCGCCTGCTCATTGGCGGGGAGCGATTTCTCGTCGAACGCTGCAAGACGCTCGCGCAGCTGGGCTAGGAGACGCAGGTAGTGCTCGCGATTCGCACCGGCGGGATCGCGCAGGACGTCGAGCGCGTACACCGACTGCGCCGCCGCGAGTCCGGCCGCAAGGGATTTCACATCCAGCGCGTCCCGCGCGAGGCTCGATGCCTCGAACACGGCCTGCTTGCCGTCTTCCTCGGCGTTCATGCCGACCCATGACGAAATCAGCGCGCCAAACACCAGCACCATGACCGCGACCACGGAGCCGAACAGGCGCCAGCTGAGTTGATTTGGATTGAGCATCCGGGGACCCTGCCGCAGACAGTAGCCGACAGCGGCTACCGAAGCAAAGCTCAAGGGATCTGCGCGCTCGGCATGCGGCCAAGGATAAGTTCTGCTTTCCTGGACGCCCATGGTGAACCGCGATTCTTGTCGTAGCGCTGCGGCGACGGCAGGATTGCGGCGAGCCACGCGGCCTGCTGTGCGGACAGCTGTGCCGCCGAAATGCCGAAATAGTGGCGCGCTGCGGCCTCGGCGCCGAAAACACCGTTGCCCCATTCGGCAAGGTTGAGGTAGAGCTCGAGGATGCGCCGCTTGGGCATGGTCTTTTCGAGCATCCACGTGATGATCGCTTCCTGCCCCTTCCTCAACCAGGAGCGGCTGCCGGAGAGGAACAGGTTTTTCGCAAGCTGCTGGCTGATCGTGGAGCCGCCGGCCACGTATTTGCCCTTCTTTTCGTTTTTCTCCATCGCTTTCTGGATGCCCTGCCAGTCGAAGCCCTCGTGGCCGACGAACTTGGCGTCCTCTGCCGCAACCACCGCGCGTTTGAGGTTCGTGGAAACCTTGTCGTAGTTCACCCACTGGTGTTTCAGGCCCGCGTTGCCGTCCTTCTGCTGGAGGGTGCCGAGACGCGCGGCCATGAACGCGCTCGACGAGGGGTTATGGCTGGCCCACCACCAGACGTGAGCGAAGAACCAGGCTTGGACGAGGAGCGCGGCCAAGACCAGCGCCCCCAGCACATAGCAGAACGTTTTCCATGCTCCCGCCAGAACGCGCATCTGAGCTCAGGCCGCGCGGAGCGCGGCTAGCACGGTGGCAGTGACCGGCCGCACGCCGCGCCAAAGGAAGAAGGATTCGGCTGCCTGCTCGACCAGCATGCCCAACCCGTCCGAGCTGCGCGCAGCTCCGCCAGCGAGGGCGGCGCGCAAGAAGGCGGTCTCCCGGCCGTACACCATGTCGTAGGCCAACGACCCGGGCAAATACAGGTTACGCGGCAGCACGAGGGGCGTGTCGCCGAGACCGGCTGATGTCGCATTGATGACCAAGTCGAAGCTTTGGCCTTCCAATTCGGAGTATCCGCAGACGATTGGCACACCTCGCCATGTCGGCGGCAGGCTGCCCACCATGCGATTCGCCTTGTCGAGCGTGCGATTTGCAATGGTGATGACGGCCGGGCTCTCCTCAAGCAGCGGGAGCAACACGCCGCGCGCTGCCCCACCGGCGCCCAGCAGCAATACCCTTCGCCCCGCGATCCCGAAGCCCTGATTGGCGGCAACGTCCCGGATAAGCCCGCACCCATCCGTGTTATCGCCCCGCATCGCCCCGACCGAAAATATCAACGTGTTGACCGCCCCGGCCGCCCGGGCGCGGGGCGACAACTCGTCCACCAGCGCAAACGCTTCCTCCTTGAACGGAAGAGTCACGTTCAAGCCTCGTCCGCCCGCGGCGCGAAATCCACCCACGGTGGCGGCGAAATCCGCGACTGGGGAAAGCAACGTGCCGTATTCGATTTTCTGGGCCGTCTGCTCGGCGAACCTCGCGTGAATCCAGGGCGACCTGGAGTGACTCACCGGATTGCCGATGACCGCGTACCGTTCGGATAGACCCGGCGACCGGTCTGACGGGCCTAGTCCCGCTTGGTCCATATCGCATCCCCCTGCCCGAAAAACCAGGTACGCGTGATCACCAGCAGATCGGTGTCCTTGCGAATATCGGCCGGGAACTCGCCGTAGGGGGCCGCCATCCTGACAATCCGGAATGCCGCGTCGTCGAGCACTTTGAGACCCGACGAGCGGTCCAGGCGCACCGATTCGACGGTGCCGTCCGGCCGGATCGTGACTTCGAGGCGCAGGTTCCCGTACATCTTGCCGCGGGCCTCCGGCGGGTAATTGAGCGTACCGACCCGCTCGACCTTGTTGCGCCAGTCTTCCTCATACTGCGCGAAGCGGTACTCCGAGGCGTTGGCTCCGATGAACTGCTTGCGCGGCCGCTTCTGGTACTCCTCGTGGCGCTTGTCGATCTGGGCTTGGAGTTTCATCGCGGCAATCGACAGGTCGCGCAGGTCCCGGCCGCTGACACTTGGCGACGGGTCCTCCGTCGGAACCGGCCGCACCGCTTCGCTTGTTGCGACCGGTGCTGCGCCCCTCGCCATGGCGAGCAACCTTTGCTGCTGCTCTTCGAGTTCCTTTACCCGGCTTTGCGCCTGCGCGAGGTCGCGGCCTTCGGTGGATTTCGTGACCGGCATCGGCGTGCGGGCTCGGCGATCCTGGTCGGTGTTGCCGCCTCCGTCGAGGTTGGCTTGGGCAAGCGCGCGCGCTTTTGCGGGCTTTTCCTTCGTCTTCGCGTTGACGAGGATGACCTCGATCGGCGGGCTCGACGCGGACTTCATGGCCTCGGGAAACTTGAAATGGATCGACAGGAGCATCGCATGGAGGAGGATCGACACTCCAACGCAACAGGTCAGCAGACGGGAATGGCGGTCCATCCCCGCCCAGGTATAGGACACCTGCGCGCGGAGAGACGCGGACATCTGCGCCGGAACGCGCATCAAGGTGGTCGCCCTAGCGGCCGGCAAAGCTGCCTCTGGCAAAGAAGACCCCATATTGTAGGCCCATTAAAGCGTCTCCTGAGCGCCCTCGACGGTCTCGCCGGCCCCTGGTCCGACGAGCGTCTGCTGCCACGTGCACTCGAGAGCCTTGTCGAGCAGATCGATGCCGCCCACGCCGAGGACTACGTTCGTTCCCGGCGCGAGATCCGGAAGCGACGGAACGCGCACCACCAGCGGAAGCCCATCGATGCGCACGGTGGCTTCGCGCAACACCACCGCTCGGACCTCCGACAGGTTCTCCTGCAGCAGCCAGCGCAGGCACCAGTACCGTTCCATCTCTCGCTGGTGCTCGTCGTAGCGCGCGTAGACCACTTCGAAAGCCCGCAGGCTCGACAGCAGGCTGTCGGAGTTGCGTGCGAAAGGGGCGCGTTTTCCCGACAGGCTCGCTGCCAGTTGCCACTGGTTAACCAGGTCGACATAGCGGCGCAAAGGCGAACTCATCCACGCGTAGCACGACACGCCGAGACCTTCATGCGCCTCGCCGTGGACGCTCATGCGCACCTTGCCCGAGGACTGCACGCGATAGAGGGCCGCCACGTCGCGCTCGGCAAGCAGTCCGCCCCAAGTGGAGTTCGCCAGGATCATGAGTTCCGAGACAAGCTTGTCCAGCGGAGCGCCCCTTTTGCGCGGCACGATGCTGATGTGGTCGCCCTCGACGGTGAAGTTGTAGTCGACCAGGTTGGCATTCACGCTGGGTTTCCCGCGGCGCGCTTCAAGTGCGTTTGCAAAGTGCCAGAGGGTCGTGAGCTCGTTTTCGTATTCGAGGCCGGCGCGTCCGCCTGCGGGCAATACCGAATTGAGCGCAGCGTAGTGAAAATGGCGCAGGTTCCCGGCTACACGGACGCGTTCCAGCCGCGAATGGTGGCCGCGGATAGTGAGATCCGCCGCTGAAACGTTGAAATAGATCGACAGCGCCGGGCGCTCGCTGCCGGCATCCAGCGAAAACTGCGTGATCACGTCCTCGGGCAACATGGTGATCTTCTGTCCGGGCATGTAGACCGTCGACAGGCGGTCGCGCGCGATCGAATCCAGCGGCGACCCCGGCGTGATGCCAAGGGCCGGCGCAGCGATGTGAACGCCAATGCGCCACTCGCTCTCCGACACCTGGCGTACCGAGAAGGCATCATCGATCTCCGACGTGCCGATGTCGTCGAGCGAGAACACGGCGGCCTCGGCCAGCGGAAGCTCGGCCGAGATCACCGGAAGCGAATACGAGGGGAACCCGGTTCCACCCGGGAAGAATTCGGACAAGAACCGGTTGAGGTGAAAATCGTGGCTTGAAGGCAGGGCGCCGGCCCGCTCGAACAGTCGCGCGACCGTCAATCCGGTTGCCTTGCACGCGGCGTCGACGGCCTTGGCCTCGATCCGGTTGCGATCGGGCCTGTAAAGAAGCTCGTCGCGCATCGGCGCGAGCTCAGGCGGGAATGTTCCACCAACGAGCAGCGCGGTGAATTCCGCACCCTTCTCCACCTGCAATCGCTTCTTCTCCAGTCCGGCGAGGGCCGCCTTCAGCGTTGATTCGGGTGCGGCCTGGAACCTGCCTTTGCCGCGTCGGTAAAAATACATTGGCGCGGAGTGAAGTTTCAACAGCACGCCGGAGGACTCCACTGCATCCGGCTCATGCCCCACATACTCGCGCGCAAGCTCGCGGAACCCGAATTCGGCGGGACCCGCACATTGCCAGAGGAAATCCGCGTCGAGGTTGCCTGCATATGCATTCGCACCGGCCAGCAGTTCCGCAGCCCCGGGCGATTCGAACGAAAGCAGCACGTGCGAGGCCTTCACCTTGGTGCGGCGGCCATGCGGCGATTCGATCTGGTAGGACGCGGTGCCGGGTGACAGCACGGTGCCCACCTTGATGTCGCCATCTTCCTCGTAAAGTAGATGCATTGCGCTCGTTCGAAAAAGGCGCCAATTTTACGCGGGAGCCCGTAGGGGTGCGTTATCCTTTTGCCCCTCCGTGCGCCGCTTTCCGAGGAGCAGGCAATGCCCACGATCGCTTCGATCTCCGTATGTACGGCCCGCATCCCGCTTGATCATGTCACCGCCTTTGCAACCCGGACAGTCAGCGCGCGCGACTACGGCTTGGTCAAAGTCCGCTCCTCCGAGGGCATTGAAGGCATCGGCTTCTGCTACGCGGGGTCGTCGGCGGGCGCGCTGGTCGAGAAAGCCATCGAAGAGCTGTTCTGCGCAACGCTGATCGGCGAGGAGTCGACACGCACCGAAGGTCTCTGGCAGGAAATGTTCCAGGAGTCGCTCCTGCAGGGGCGCGCCGGCGCGGTCATGCGCGCGATCAGCATCCTCGATATTGCCCTCTGGGATCTGAACGCGCGAAGTGTCGAGCTCCCCTTGCATCAGTACCTTGGAGGGTTCGCGGCCGAAGAGGTTCCTGCATATGCCTCCGGCGGGTACTACCTCGAAGGCAAGACCCCGGAGAAGCTTGCTGCGGAAATGGCGGGCTACGTCGGGCTCGGGTTCAAGGCCGTGAAGATGAAAGTCGGGCGGCTGTCTGCGTCGGAGGAAGAAGCCCGCGTTCGCGCCGCGCGCGAAGCGGTTGGCCCGGACGTGTTGTTAACGCTAGATGCGAACAATGCCTGGAACGACCTTCCGACCGCGCTCGAGCATCTGAGGCGGTACGAAAAATACGACCCGTATTGGATCGAGGAGCCGTTCGGACCCGACGATATCGACAGCCATGCCCGCCTCGCGCGAGCCACGAAAGTCACCGTTGCGACGGGCGAGATCGGCGTGGGCCGCTGGTACTTCAAGGAACTGATGGAAAAAGGCGGGGCGGCCATCCTGCAGCATGACGCGGCAGTGTGCGGAGGGATTACCGAGTGGCGCCGCATCGCCGCCACCGCATCGAGCTATGGCGTGACCGTTTGTCCGCACTGGTTCCATGACCTGCATGTCCACCTGGTCGCGGCGACGCCGAATGCCCGCATGGTCGAGTTTTTCACCGACGACCAGGTCCTCAATTTCCGCCGCCTCGTTGACCACCAGCTCGAGTTCAGGAACGGGATGCTCAGGCTGCCTATGCGACCCGGCTTGGGTTTCGGATTCGACGAGAAAGCCGTGGTCCGCTACTCGCTTGGCGGACAGGCGACCCCGTGGAAGGAATTCAGGCGGTGATTCCGGCGAAGGAGAGGATGCGGGGAAGGTGTTCCGGGAAGCTCTGCATCATATGGTCGCCGCCTTCCCGGATCACCATTCGCGCACCCTCGTACTTTCGCACGGCTTCGCGGTAATCCAGTACTTCGTCACCGGTTTCCAGCAGCAGCAGATACCGCTCCGGGTCGACCTTCTCGAGAGCCAGGCCGCGCCATCCTTCCAGATGTGCGCGCGTCAGTTCGTATTCCGCTCCGGTGTAGAGATTCTTCTGCGGCCCGAGGTACTCCTCCAGCCCTGCATACGGGAAAACGGCAGGCTGGATCAGGATGGCCCGGCACGCATGTTTTTCGGCCAGCCACGTCGCGTAAAAGCCTCCCAGGGAGCTGCCGACCAGTGTCACTTCGCGCGAACCGTTCCGGGCGAGCAGCGATTCGGCCAGCGCCATCGCCTCTTCGGGACGGTGTGGGAGTGCCGGGCAGGCAAAACGTTCGCCCAAGCCCCGGTCGGCCAAATATTTGTGCAACGTGCGCGCCTTGTGTGACGAAGGCGCGCTGTTGAAGCCGTGCAGGTAGAGGATCAATGCGCGAGCCGCGCGAGCAGCTTCTCGTGGACGCCTCCAAAGCCCCCATTCGACATGACTACGATCTGGTCGCCTGGCATCGCTACGGCGCCGATCGTCTCAACCAACTCGTCCAAGGCGTCTACACATCGCGCTTTAGCACCCAAGGAAGCGAACACTTCGGCTGCGTCCCATCCGAGGTGACCCGAGTAGACGAAAACCAGGTCCGCAGGCGCGACGCTGCCGGGCAGAGCGGCTTTCATGACGCCTTGCTTCATGGTGTTGGAGCGTGGCTCCAGGACCGCGAGGATCCGCGCACTGCCGGCCTTGCTGCGCAGCCCCTCGAGCGTCATTCGGATCGCCGTCGGGTGATGCGCGAAATCATCGTAGACCGCAATGCCGCGCACGCTGCCGCGCAATTCCATCCTGCGCTTGACGTTCCTGAACTCGGCCAAGGCCGCAATCGCAACGTCCGGTTGGACACCGGCGTGCGCGGCCGCGGCAATGGCGGCCACGGCATTCATGCGGTTGTGTTCCCCCTGAAGCTCCCAATTGACGATTCCCTCGGGTTTGCCGGCTCGAGAAACTTCGAAGGTGCCTTCCTCCTTCGTTTCTATTCCCCAAGTACCGGTGCCACCGAAGTACTCAACGGGGGTCCAGCATCCTTTCCTGAGCACTCTGGCCAAAGCCTCGTCCCGCCCATGGACCACCAACCGGCCCGAACTGCGCACCGTTCGTACGAAGTGGTGGAATTGCCGCTCGATCGCGCCAATATCGTCGAAGATGTCTGCGTGATCGAACTCAAGATTGTTCAGGATCCCGGTTTTGGACCGGTAGTGCAGGAACTTCGATCTTTTATCGAAAAACGCAGTGTCGTATTCGTCGGCTTCGATAACGAAGAACTCCGAAGAAGTGAGGCGGGCCGAGCGGTCGAAGTTTCTGGGTATGCCCCCGATCAGAAAACCCGGTTGCAGGCCGGCGAACTCCAGGATCCATGCGAGCATCGAGGACGTAGTTGTCTTGCCGTGGGTTCCAGCTACAGCGAGCACCCACTTACTTGATAGGATGTGCTCCCCAAGCCACTGTGGGCCCGAGGTGTAGGGATTACCGGAGTCGAGGATCGCCTCCATCAGTGGGTTTCCGCGCGTCACCACGTTGCCCACGACCCAAATGTCCGGGCAGAGCGCGAGCTGCTCGGCGCCGTAGCCTTCGATGAGCTCGATGCCGAGTGCACAAAGCTGGTCGCTCATCGGAGGATAGACATCGGCGTCGCAGCCAGTAACCCGGAAACCGGCAGCGCGGGCAAGCGCGGCGAGTCCGCCCATGAATGTGCCGCAAATGCCGAGGATATGGAGGTGATACGCAGACATCCGCAGAAAAAGGGCAGCGAAAGAGCGGCGATTGTAGTCGATTTGGCTTGCCGCTCCGCGACTCGGCGTATGATTTGCGAATCCCTACGGACGACCGATTTCCCATGAGCCGCAATCGCCCCAGACAGAACGGGATACGCGCTGCAATTGCAGCCGCGGCCGCGCGAATCATGGCCGAAAACGGCATCGACAATTTCGCCCTCGCCAAGCGCAAGGCCGCCAAGCAGCTCGGTGCGACGGAAAAGCAGGGGCTCCCCGCAAACGAGGAAGTCGAGGTCGAGCTACGCACCTACCTTGAGCTTTACCGGGCCGACGAGCACCCGGACCGCATTCGCGGCCTGCGGCGTATTGCGCTCTCCGCGATGCGCGAACTCGCCGAGTTTTCGCCTTACCTGACGGGGCCGGTACTGAAAGGGATCGCCGGGCCTTATGCGGAGATCGAACTGCAATTGTTCCCCGACAGCGGCAAGGACGTTGAGATCTTCCTCCTCAACAGGAACATCCCCTTCTCGTCCGCCGATGCGCGGCGCTATTCGGGTGACCGGGCGCGGTCAGTGACCCAGTTCGAACTCGAGTGGGAAGGTGCACCGGTCAAGCTTTCGGTGTTCGACTCACGCGATGAAAGGATCGCCCTCAAGACGACCCAGGTGGGACGAGTGATGGACCGGGCCGGCATCCCCGAGGTCAGTGCGCTCCTGGACGAAAGGCATGCCTAGCCGGCGTGAACTCCTCGCGATTGCCGCGGTAAGCGTCGGCGCCAGCGTGGCCGGCTGGTTCTTCGCGACTCGCAAGGGAGACATCCAGCCCAACGGCCAAAGCCTTCAGGGCATGCGTCTTACAGATCTCAGCGGGAAGTCCCGTTCCCTGGCCGAATGGAAGGGGAAGGTGCTGGTGATCAATTTCTGGGCGACTTGGTGTCCTCCTTGCCGGGAAGAGATCCCGGAATTGGTCTTGTCGCGCGACAAACTGCAGGCTTCAGGCGCCGAATTCTTGGGGATCGCCATCGATCAGGCAGCTAAAGTCGCCGAATTTGTACGAAACGTACCAATAAGCTACCCTGTCCTTTTGGCAGACTCTGCTGCTCTCACAGTGGTGAAGGCAATAGGCAACCCGAGCGGGGGGCTGCCTTTCACCGTCGTGCTCACTCGCAACGGCGAGATCGCGCATCGCAATCTGGGTCTGGTGACCCGGCAAAAGATCGAGCACCAAGTTGGGTCCGCGCTCGCCGCCTGACGCCGTCCATCCGGATCGCGTAGTCAAAAAGCAGTAAGATAGCCCGAACTTCGGGGATAAGCTTGCAAAAAACCAATCCTGCTGCGAACAAATCGGTACTGGTCATCAATGGGCCGAACCTCAATCTCCTTGGCTCGCGGGAACCCGACGTTTACGGGCGGGAAACCCTGCAGGACATCAATCGCAGATTGACCGAAGCCGCCGCTGGAGCAGGCGCGACCGTCGACTGTTTCCAAAGCAACCACGAAGGCGAACTCGTGGATCGCATCCAGAAGGCGGGCGCAGACGGCGTCGATTTCATCGTCATCAATCCCGCCGCTTACACTCACACGAGTGTCGCGCTCCGGGATGCGCTGGCTGCGGTCAAGGTCCCGTTCATCGAAGTCCATCTGTCAAACATCCACGCCCGCGAGGGATTCCGGCACCAGTCCTACCTGTCGGACATCGCTGTGGGCACGATCTGCGGACTTGGGAGCCGGGGCTACGACCTTGCGCTGGCCTATGTCCTGCTGCGCGGCCAGGAGTGAACCCATGGATCTCAGAAAGCTGAAGAAACTGATCGACCTGGTCGAAGAGTCCGGGATTGCCGAACTCGAGATCACCGAGGGCGAGGAGAAGGTCAAGATCGTGAAGAGCAGTAACGCTCCTGCGGCAATGGCCTACGCACCCCCCCAGCCGACTCAACCGGTGCATGCCGCCCCACTCGCGCCCGCCGCCCCCGCAGTTACCGCAGAGCATGCGGAGGCCGCACCCCCGGATGGCCACCCGGTCAAATCGCCAATGGTGGGTACGTTCTACCGCACCCCTTCGCCGGACGCGAAGCCATTCGTCGAGGTCGGCCAGAGCGTCAAGGAAGGCCAGATCATCTGCATCATCGAGGCCATGAAACTCATGAACGAGATCGAATGTGACAAGTCGGGCACGGTCAAGGCGATTCTCGTTGAAAACGGCCAGCCGGTGGAGTACGGGCAGCCCCTCTTCATCATCGCCTGATGTTCGGCAAGATCCTCATCGCCAACCGGGGCGAGATCGCCCTGCGCATCCAGCGCGCCTGCCGGGAACTCGGCATTCGCACGGTGGTCGTGCATTCCGAGGCCGATACGGAAGCCAAGTATGTAAAGCTGGCGGATGAGTCGGTCTGCATTGGCCCGGCGCCTGCAATGCAGAGTTACCTCAACATCCCGGCGATCATCAGCGCGGCCGAAGTGACCGATGCCGAAGCGATCCATCCCGGGTATGGCTTTCTTTCCGAAAACGCGGACTTCGCCGACAAGGTCGAGAAGTCCGGCTTTGTCTTCATCGGGCCGTACCCGGAAAACATCAGGCTCATGGGCGACAAGGTGAGCGCGAAGGCGGCCATGCTGAAGGCGGGCGTCCCGTGCGTTCCAGGTTCGGAGGGCGCATTGCCGGACACGCCGGCTGACATCGTGAAGATTGCGCGAAAAGTCGGATACCCGGTCATCATCAAGGCCTCCGGCGGCGGCGGCGGGCGGGGCATGCGGGTAGTTCATACCGAAGCGGCGCTGCTCAACGCAGTCAGCCTCACGAAGCAGGAGGCGCAGGCGGCTTTCTCCAACCCGATGGTCTACATGGAGAAGTTTCTCGAGAATCCGCGCCACATCGAGATCCAGATCCTTGCCGACGAGCACAAGAACGTGGTCTTTCTGGGCGAACGCGACTGCTCGATGCAGCGCCGGCACCAGAAAGTGATCGAAGAGGCTCCCGCACCGGAATTGTCTACCCGCCTTCGCGACCGGGTCGGCGAAAGGTGCGTGGATGCGTGCAAGAAAATCGGCTATCGCGGCGCGGGGACTTTCGAGTTCCTCTACGAGAACGGCGAGTTCTTCTTCATCGAGATGAACACCCGCGTGCAAGTGGAGCATCCCGTCACGGAGATGATCACCGGCATCGACATCGTGCAGGCGCAGATCCGCATTGCCGCAGGGGAAAAGCTGCCCTTCCGCCAGCGGGACATCCAGCTGCGCGGGCATGCGCTCGAGTGCCGCATCAACGCCGAAGACCCTTACAAGTTCACGCCTTCGCCTGGAAGGATCACTTCTTACCACCCTCCCGGGGGACCGGGCATCCGTGTCGACTCGCACGTTTACCAGGGATACACCGTGCCGCCGAACTACGATTCGATGATCGGGAAAGTCATTTCGTACGGCGCCACCCGCGAACAGGCGATCCGCCGCATGCGGATTGCGCTTTCGGAGATGGTGGTCGAAGGCATCCTGACGAACATCCCCTTGCATCAGGATTTGCTGAACGACAAGGGATTCATCAAAGGCGGCGCGTCCATCCATTATCTCGAGCAGAAGCTGGCGCTGGAGAAGAAGAAGGTCGTGAAGTAAGCCGCCTCAGCATGGCCTGGCTAGCAATCAGATTGTTTGCCGACGCCGGCGTCGCAGAAGCGCTTGCAGACACCCTGATGGAGGCGGGAGCGCTTTCAGTGAGTTGCGATGACGCGGATGCCGGTACGCCGGCGGAGGCGCCCCAGTTTGCAGAACCCGGTGAAAGGGCGGCGCAGCCCTGGCAGCGCAATGTCCTGACCGCCATTGTTCCCGCGGGTTGCGCGCCTGGCGAGATCGTTGCCGCTGCCTCGCTCGCGTGCGGAATCATCCCGCCCGGGTTTGAAACCTCGGTCGTCGAGGACGAAGACTGGGTGAGGCGCACGCAGCTCCAATTCGAGCCGATGCGGATCACGGACACGCTTTGGATCGTGCCAAGCTGGTGCGAGCCGCCCGATCCGGCCGCGCTGAACATTTCGATCGACCCGGGACTTGCGTTCGGCACCGGCAGCCATCCGACGACCCGACTGATGCTGCGCTGGCTGGCAGGTTCGATCAGGGGCGGGGAGACTGTGCTGGATTACGGGTGCGGTTCCGGTATATTGGCCATCGCTGCGAGCCGGCTCGGTGCCGGCAATGTGACCGGAGTGGACATCGATCCGCAAGCCATCATCGCAGCGCAGGACAATGCATCGAAAAACGGCGTGCTTGCGCGCTTTTCCACCGCCGAATCGTTTCGCGCCGAGCTTTCCGACATCGTCGTGGCCAACATTCTCGCCAACCCGCTCATTGTCCTCGCGCCCCTGATCCGTTCCCAGTGCGCGCGCCGGCTGGCGCTCTCCGGAATCCTCGAGCCTCAGGCGGACGAGGTGGAGGCCGCCTATGCAGACGACTTTGCCATCGAAGTAGCCGACCGGGAAGAAGGCTGGGTGCTGCTTGCGGGGTCGCGCCGGTGAGCCTCGTTACCCGCTGCCCGATTTGCGCAACGACCTTCCGTGTCATGCCGTCCCAGCTCTCCGCAAGGGCCGGGCGCGTGCGATGCGGAAAGTGCTCTGCGGTATTTGACGGCGTTTCGAACCTCCTCACCGAGGAAGCGGTGGCGGCGTTGCCAGCGGAACCGTCGCCGCAACTTGGGCTGTTCGAGGTCCGCGAGCTGTCCGGAATTTCACCGTCGGCCAGCCGGCGTCCGGCGCCGGATTCGGAGGCGGACAGCGTAACCGCTGCCGACGTGCAACTCACTTCCAACGAACAGGCGACAAGCGGAAAGGATCAGGCAGAAATCGCGGCCTCGACCGCTGGCGAGTTTCCCGCCGATGCCGCCCCCGCAAGACTCGTGGTCCCTGCCTTTCTCGAGCCCGAACCGCTCGCGGCACGGCATCTTGTTGCATGGACCCTGCTCGCGTTCATTGCGGTCTGCGCGCTTGCGCTGCAGGCGGCCATGCATTTGCGGACCGAGATTGGTGTGCTCCTGCCGCAGGCGCGGCCGTTCCTGGAAACCGGGTGCGAGTTCCTCGGATGCGAGGTGCGTCTTCCCAGGCAGGCAGACCTGCTCAGCATCGAATCTTCAGACCTGCAGGCCGACGGCCAGCGCCCCGGCGTCATCGTGCTCAATGCCTTGTTGCGCAATCGGGCGCCGTTCGCGCAGGAGTTTCCCGACCTGGAGCTCACACTCACCGACCAGAGCGAGCGGGCCGTGATCCGCAAGGTGCTCAAGCCCCGCGACTACCTGCAGGAAAAGCGCGCGGCCCTGCCGCCCGGCATGAGCGGAGGCACGGAAGAGGCGGTGCGCATCTTCCTGGAAACCGGCGGGCTCCTCGCCACCGGCTACCAGCTGTTCCTCTTCTATCCCTGCCCGCCCGCATCGACTTCCTTGTACTGGCAGTTGAGCTATCCTTCGCGCTGCCAGGATTCCGGCACCAAGTAATTCTAAAGGCTCCCCTTGCGCACTCTCATCACGGGATCGGTCGCCTACGACACGATCATGGTTTTTCCTGACCGATTCAAGAACCACCTGCTGGCCGACCAGCTGCATATCCTCAATGTGTGTTTCCTGACCCCGGAAATGCGCCGCGAATACGGCGGATGCGCGGCTAACATCGGCTACAACCTCAAGATGCTCGGCGGCGAGCCGCTGGTGATGGCCGCCGTGGGGGATGACATCGGACCGTACCTGGAACGCCTCGCCAGCCAGGGCCTGTCGAACAGCCACCTGAAGAAGATCGCCGGCCAGTTCACCGCGCAGGCATTCATCACCACCGATCTCGACAACAATCAGATCATCGCGTTTCACCCGGGCGCGATGAATTTCTCGCACGAAAATCGCATCGATGCGTCCCTTGGCGCGAAGCTCGCGATCATTGCACCCGACGGCAAAGACGGCATGCTCCAGCATGCGCGCGAATGCGCCGCGAGCGGGATCCCGTTCGTCTTCGATCCCGGCCAGGGGCTGCCGATGTTCTCGGGCGAAGAACTTGAAGAATTCGTGAAGCTGGCCGACTACGTAGCGGTCAACGACTACGAAGGAAAGATGCTCGAGGAGAAGACCGGCTCAAGCCTGGAAGCGATGGCGCGCGGCGTGAAAGCGCTCATCCTTACGCTGGGGTCGCAGGGTTCGGTGATTTTCGCGAACGGGCAGCGCCACGAGATCCCGGTCGTGAAGGCGAAAGCAATCCTGGATCCGACCGGATGCGGCGACGCCTATCGCGCCGGATTGCTCCACGGGATCGCCCGCGGCTGGGATTGGCCCAGCACCGGTCGCCTGGGAGCGCTCATGGGCTCGATCAAGATCGAGCATCGCGGCGCACAGAACCATCAATCGACCAGCCAGGAAATCTCCGAACGGTTCAAGCGCGAATTCAGCTACTCGCCCTGGTAGGCTGCGCGAGCGCCTCGCGGATCTTTTCGCTGTAGGCCTGCAGCGTCTCGCGCGGCGGGTTCTTGGCCGGCCACGCGAGGCTCATGCCATCGTTTTCGAGCCGCGGAAGCACGTGCATATGGAAGTGGAAAACCGTTTGCGCGCCTGCCTTGCCATTAGCCTGGAAAAGATTCATTCCGGGCGCACCAAACGCGTCGCGCGAAGCACGCGCAATGCGCGCCACGGTCTTGAACACGGCGCCCGCGTGAGCATCATCCAGCCCGAACACATTCTCGACATGCGCCTTGGTCGCCACCAGCACGTGGCCGGGGTTGACCTGGCCGAGGTCCATGAAGGCGATCGTGTGATCGTCCTCATAGACGATGCTGGCCGGAATCTCTTTTGAAACAATCCTGCAGAATATGCAGTCCGTCATTTCATCAACCCCCTTCTTGTTGCGTGTAGCAAGGTTTGCGAGACTGGTTGCACCCTTCGCCAGGCAGGCATCGACGCGAAGTCGCGGACGCGCTCCACGCAAGGATCAGTCGGCGACCGGACCCCGATGAGGAGCACCAGGCACCTGGAATATACGGCGATCCTCAAGCCGGACTGCCGTAAGCGCGCCGCCCCAGATACAGCCGGTATCGAGCGCCACGAGTCCGCGCTCGACACGCAACCCCAGCGCAGACCAATGCCCGCACACCACCGTCGCGTGGGCGCTCATGCGCCGCGGCACATCGAACCACGCGCGGTAGCCGGGCGGTGCCGCCTCAAGACTCCCCTTGGCGCGAAACTCCATCTTTCCATCACCAGTGCAAAAGCGCATCCGGGTCATTGCGTTCACGATGACGCGCATGCGATCCGCCCCTGAGAGCTCTTCGTTCCACTCGCTAGGTTCGCTCCCATAGAGATTGGCGAGCAGGTCCCGGTAGGTTGCAGATCGCAACGCGCTTTCGACCTCGCGCGCGAGCGCTAGAGCGCGCTCCACGGTCCATTGGGGAAGAAGACCGGCGTGCACCAGCACGAGATCCGAGTCGGCATGGATCAGCTGCCGATTGCGCAGCCAGTCGAGGAGCTCGCCGCGGTCAGGCGCATTGAGCACGGCTTCCAGCGTGTCATCTGGCCGTGTCTTTGCGAAGCCTTCGGCAACACACAGCAGGTGCAGATCGTGGTTGCCGAGCACCACGATGGCCCCTTGACCGAGTCCCTTAACGAACCTGAGGACTTCAAGCGACGCGGGACCCCGATTCACGAGGTCGCCGACGAACCAGAGGCGGTCCCGATTCGAATCGAACGAGCAGGTTTTGAGCAGCGCTTCAAGCTCGCTCATGCAGCCCTGCACGTCGCCTATCGCATAGTTAGCCATCGGAGCGTCCGACTATAACAAAGCGCGCAGTCAGAACATCGGGTCGAGTCGACGATACTGGATGGCCTCCGCCACATGTCCCGCGGCGACATTGCGGCTGTCCGCGAGATCCGCAACGCTGCGCGCCACGCGCAGGATGCGGTGATATGCGCGCGCCGAAAGCGAGAGTTTCGAAATCGCACTCCTGAGAAGTGCTTCGCCTTGGGCACATGGCGAGCAATGGGCTTGCGTTTCCCGAACGCCAAGCAGAGCGTTAGCGCAACCTTGCCGCGTGCTTTGGGTGCTTCGTGCGTGTTCAATGCGATCCCGGATCGTCGCGCTTGCTTCCGTGGCTGGAGCCTTGCCGAACTCCTCGATCGGCAATGCGGGAACTTCGATTTTCAAGTCGATGCGGTCGGCAAGCGGGCCCGACAGGCGACCCCGATACCGTTTGATCGAATCGGGCGTGCATCTGCATTTGCCCGATGGATGTCCAAGATACCCGCAGGGACAAGGGTTCATCGCTGCAAGCAAAAGGAAGCGGGCCGGAAAACGGGCGTGCCGCGCCGCGCGCGCAATCGAAACGGAGCCGGTTTCAAGCGGCTCGCGCAGCGTTTCGAGGACGCTACGCGGATACTCCGGCAACTCGTCGAGAAAAAGCACGCCATGATGCGCAAGCGAAATCTCACCGGGCCGCGGGTTGCTGCCGCCCCCTACGAGCGCAACGGCGGATGCAGTGTGGTGCGGCGTTCGATAGGGGCGCTCCGCCCATTGCGAAGCGCAGAACCGGCCTGCCGCGGAGTGCAGTGCAGCGACTTCGAGCGCTTCGCTCTCGCCCAAGGCCGGCAGCAAACCCGGGAATCGCGCGGCCAGCATCGATTTGCCGGCACCGGGCGGCCCGACCATCAACAGGCTGTGACTGCCGGCGGCGGCGACTTCGAGCGCTCGCTTGGCATGGGCCTGTCCTTTGACATCGACCATGTCCGGGTAGACCAGGCGTCGCTTTTGCATCACCCCCGCGTAACGGGCCAGGCGAGCCTCGCCGCGCAGGTGTGCGCAGACCTCGAGCAGCGAACCCGCCGGCAGGATCTCGCAACCCTCCGCGAGTGCCGCCTCTTCAGCGTTCTGCTTTGGAATCACGAAGGCGCGGCCACGCGCCGCGAGCGCCATGGCAAGGACGCCGCGCACCGGGCGAAGTTCACCGGTGAGCGAGAGTTCGCCCGCGAACTCGTGGGCTTCAAGCGCGCCGGCAGGAATCTGGCTGCTGGCGGCAAGGATTCCGAGCGCGATCGGCAGGTCGAGGCGGCTTGAATCCTTGGGCAGGTCCGCGGGCGCCAGGTTGACGGTGATCCGGCGGGCGGGAAACTCGAAACGCGCGTGGTTGAGCGCAGCGCGGACCCTGTCCTTCGCCTCACGGACCGCCGCGTCAGGAAGGCCGACGATCGTGAAGGTCGGGAGGCCGGGCCCGAGATGGACTTCGACGGTGACCTCCGGTGCGCGGATCCCAATGAGCGCGCGACTCCGCACAACGGCAAGCGACATGCACCCTCCCGGCGCGTGTCGCGCCCTGAGTCTTCATCAACGGGGGAGGGGCGCGCGGGTTTACAACCGCGCCAAAAGGACCGGGTAAGCCTAAGCGCGCGGTACTTCGCGCGCTTCGTGCATCTCGAGTTCGACTACTCGCGTTTCGAGCTCGAGGATGCGTGCATGAGCCCGCTCCAGCACACGCTTCTGGACTTCGAAGTCTTCGCGCGTCACGAGGTCGAAACGGTCGAAAAACGACGCCATAAGGGCCCGAAGGTTCTTCTCGACGTCCCGAGCCGGCGAATTGGCGAGCACTTCGGACAGCTTGGCGCCGATCTCGTCGATCAACCGGGGGTCGGTCATTGGATAGCTTACGAAGAAGTGGGAATCAACACGCGAGCACGGCGATTTCAGTATAGCAGCGGCCTTTGCCGGACCCGTTGCGGTGGCCTTGGAGATCAACCCCGGTCGCACCACTGCCGCCCACCCTAAAGACCGCGCGCACCGATTTGGGGCAACGCCTTCCAGAATAGACTCGCTCGCCTATTTAAAACAATCGGTTATGAGCGATCCGCTTCTGGCACGGGAGGTGCTATTTGCTACCGCAAGCTTTTCAATAAAGGGAGATCACCGTCATGCGCAGGACACTTGTCGCTCTATCGCTGGCAGCGGCTGCTGCCGTTCCAACCGCCGTTTCGGCACAAGCCGCTGCGCCCGCAGCACCGCCGTCCGACCACACGTTCACCGGGAACATCGGACTGTTCAGCGAGTACCGGTTCCGTGGCATTTCGCAGACGTTTGCCAGACCCGCGCTCCAGGGCGGTTTCGATTATTCCCACGCGAGCGGCATCTACCTGGGCAACTGGAACTCGAACGTCAGTTCGGGCGCGGGCTTCCCCGCCGGCAACCTCGAAATGGATTTCTACGGCGGCTGGAAAAAGAGCTGGGGCGACTGGGGCCTCGACCTCGGCTTGATCTACTACTACTACCCCGGCAGCGATGCGAACGCAGCCTCAGGCACGACGCTGGTGAGCCCGCGCAATGCCACGAGAACGTACAACGGCACGATCGACAACAAAGAGATCTACATCGGCGGCTCATGGAAGTGGCTCTCCGCCAAGTATTACTACTCCACTGACGATTACTTCTCGCAGCCCGGGACGAAAGGATCGTCCTACCTCGATGTCTCCGCCACGTACGATCTCGGCGGCGGATGGGGCTTGGTAGGCCACATTGGCGCATTCAAGCTCAAGGGTTGGAGCGTTGGCACACGCGGAACGGATGCGGACTACACGGACTGGAAGCTCGGCGTTACCAAGGACATCAGCGGATGGGTGTTCGGCGCCTCGTACATCGACACGGATGCGAAGGGCAATTGCGGCGCTCCGGCCGGTTACTACTGCTTCGGCAACTCGTTGCCCGCCGGCGGCGGCACGAAGTTCAAGGACGCCAGCAAAGGCGTGGTCGTTCTTTCGGTCAGCAAGACATTCTGATCCCGGCATCACGCGGCCGCCGATAGCGCGGCCGCTCTCAAGGGGAAACCATGAAACAGGTCACAGCAATCATCAAGCCTTTCAAGCTTGACGAAGTCCGCGAGGCTTTGTCGGCGATCGGCGTTCAGGGAATCACCGTTACCGAGGTCAAGGGCTTCGGGCGGCAAAAGGGCCATACCGAGCTTTACCGGGGTGCAGAGTACGTCGTCGACTTCCTACCCAAGGTCAAGATCGAAGTGGCGATCAAATCCGACATGCTCGATCAGGTGATCGAAGCCATCGAGAAATCGGCCAACACCGGCAAGATCGGCGACGGGAAGATCTTCGTCTTCGATCTTGAAAAGGTCATTCGCATCCGCACCGGGGAAACCGACGCGGACGCGCTTTAGGGAGATGGGAATGAAAAAAATAATTGCATACATCGCGCTGGCCGCAGGGCTTGCGTTTGGCAGCAACGCGCTGGCGCAGGACAAGCCTGCCGCACCTGCTGTCGACGCCAAACCGGCGGCGACGGCGCCGGCAGATCCAGCGAAGCGCGCGGCCGCAGTGGCCGCACCTGCAGCCGCGCCCGCGGCAGCGACCAAGCCTGCAGAGCCGCCAAAGCCCAAGGTGGACAAGGGGGATACGGCGTGGATGCTGATTGCCACGGCGCTGGTCATCCTGATGACGATTCCAGGGCTTGCGCTCTTCTACGCGGGAATGGTGCGCTCGAAAAACGTCCTTTCGGTGCTCATGCAGGTGTTTGTCTGCTTCTGCCTGATCGCGGTGCTTTGGGTCATCTATGGCTATTCGGTAGCGTTTACCGGCGGCAACGCGTTCTTCGGCGGGTTCTCCAAGATGTTCCTCGCCGGCGTGAATGCGGATTCGGTTGCCGCTACGTTCTCGAAAGGCGTCGTGATCCCGGAACTGGCGTTCGTCGCATTCCAGCTCACCTTTGCTGCGATCACGCCTGCGCTGATCGTTGGCGCGTTCGCCGAGCGGATCAAGTTCTCCGCAGTGCTCGTGTTCCTGGTCCTCTGGTTCACTTTCGCGTACCTCCCGATCGCGCACATGGTGTGGTACTGGGATGGCCCGGACGCGATCACGGATGCCAAGACGCTTGAGACTGTCACTGCGGCTGCCGGATGGCTGTGGGCGAAGGGTGCGCTCGACTTCGCAGGCGGCACGGTGGTGCACCTCAACGCCGGGATCGCCGGGTTGGTCGGCGCCTACGTGATCGGCAAGCGCGTCGGCTACGGCAAGGAATCGATGGCGCCGCATAACCTGCCGGTCACGATGATCGGCGCGTGCCTGCTGTGGGTGGGCTGGTTCGGCTTCAACGCCGGCTCCAACCTCGAGGCGAACGGGACCACCGCAATGGCGTTCCTCAACACGTTGGTTGCCACGGCCGCCGCAACTCTGGCCTGGGCGCTGATCGAGTCCTTCGGCAAAGGCAAGGCGTCGATGCTCGGCGCCGTGTCGGGTGCCGTCGCGGGGCTGGTCGCAATCACGCCGGCCTGCGGTTTTGTCGGAACGATGGGCGCGCTGGTGATCGGCGCAATCGCCGGGCTGGTCTGCTACTGGGGCGTCAATGGCCTCAAGCGCATGCTGAGCGCGGACGATTCGCTCGACGTCTTCGGCGTGCACGGCATCGGTGGCGCCACGGGTGCAATCCTGACCGGGGTGTTCGCCGCACCGTCGCTTGGCGGCTCCGGGATTTACGACTACGTCGCAAACAAAGCCGGCGACGCCTACTCGATCTGGGATCAGGTCCTCATCCAGGCGACGGGCTGCATCACGACGCTGATCTGGTCTGGCGTAGTTGCATTCGTCGCCTTCAAACTGGTCGACCTGACCATCGGCTTGCGCGTCACGGAGGAAGAAGAGCGCGAGGGCCTGGATGTCTCCTCGCACGGCGAAGGCGCCTATCGCATGTAAAGCGCGCATGTAAAGCGCGCGTATAAAGCGCGCGTATAAAGGGCAGTTACGGGGACCGCCTCTCCAAGGCGGTCCCCGGCAGAGTTCTCCTAGGTCCTCCTCCTAGTCTTGGGCGCCCCTCGTGGGCGCCCTTTCTTTTTGTGCCGCAGTTCAGCCGGCCACGATCAGGTTCGCGAGCTTGTCCGGCTCCGCGAGCAGCGTGGCGCTCGAGCCTGCAAAAGCAATGTGGCCCCGGCTAAGCACCAGCGCGTTCGCGGTCATTTCAAGCGCAAGCCGCGCCGATTGCTCGACGAGCACGACCGTCAGGGACTCCTCCCGGGTGAGGCGCTGGATCGCGGCAAGCAGCGTATCGACGATGATCGGCGCGAGTCCCTCGAGCGGCTCGTCGAGCAACAGCAGCGCGGGATCGCCCATCAGCGCGCGCCCCATCGCAAGCATCTGCTGCTCCCCGCCGGAAATCTGGTTTCCCATGTGCGACTTTCGCTCGGCGAGGCGCGGAAAGAGTTCATACACCCTCTCGCGCGACCAGCGGCCCGGGCGCGCCGCTACCATAAGGTTTTCCTCCACCGAGAGCGAGGGGAAGATATCGCGGGTCTGCGGGACATAGCCAATGCCCAGCCGGGACCGCTCATGTACCGGCAGGCGCTCGATCGGTTTGCCTGCGTATTCGATGTGTCCGGAGTGAAGCGTCGTCAGTCCCATGATCGTTGCGAGCAGCGTAGTCTTGCCCACGCCGTTGCGGCCGAGGACCGCAAGCGATCCACGCTCCGGGAGCTCGAACTCGATGTCCTCGAGCACTACAGTCGCGCCATAGCCGGCCCGCACGCCCGCAAGCTTCAGGAGGTCAGGCACGCTTTTCACCAAGGTAGACGCTTTGCACGCGGGGGTCGTTCGCAATCTCCTCCGGCGTTCCTTCGCAGAGAACTTCGCCTTGCACAAGGACAGTGATGCGTTGCGCGAACCGGAAGACGACATCCATGTCGTGCTCGATGATCAGGATGGCAATGTCCTTCGGGAGGCTGTCGAGGGCCTGCAGGATGCGCTCCGACTCAACCGAGGGCACACCCGCCGCTGGCTCGTCCAGCAGCAGCACTTTGGGCTTGAGCCCGAGCGCAATGGCAATCTCGACCAAACGCTGCTTTCCGTAGGGCAGGTCGATGACGCGACGCGAACCCTCGTCGCCGATGGCGAGGGAACCCAGCAACGCCATCGCTTCATCTCGCACGACCCGGTGTTCTCCCGCAGGGCGCCACAGTTTGCCTGCCAGGCCGAGCCTTTCGGCAATACCGAGCGCGACATTGTCGAGGACGCTCATTTCGCGAAACAGCGTGTTGATCTGGAAAGTGCGGCCGAGTCCCCGCTTGACGCGGGCTGACTGAGCCAGGAGGGTGACGTCTTCGCCGCCCAGGGTCACCCGGCCGGAGGTCGGCGGCAGCAATCCAGTGAGCAGATTGACGAAAGTCGTCTTTCCGGCACCGTTCGGGCCGATCAGCGCGTGCCGATCGCCGGCCTGCAGCCGGAAGTTGATCTTCTCCGCGACCGCAAGCGCGCCAAAGCTCTTGCACAGGTCGTGCGTCTGGAGGACGGGACTCAAGTTTTCTTCTTCCAGCGCGCGATGATCCCGTCCGAGATGCCGAGAATTCCTCCGCGCGCGAACAGGACCACCAGAACGAGGATGAGGCCGACGCCGAAATACCAGTAGACCGGGAACTGCCGCGCGAGATAGTCCTGCGCGAGGAGGAACACCAGCGGACCGACGAATGCGCCGTACAGGCGCCCGACCCCGCCGAGAATCAGCATCACGAGGAGCTCCCCGGAAAGCTCGAAGCCGAGCACGTTCAGGCCCACGAACTGGTTCGTCTGGGTGAGCAGCGCCCCCGCCACGCCCGCCATCGCCGCCGACAACGTGTAGACGGTCAGCAGGCGCAGATAGACCGGCGCGCCGATCGAATGCATGCGCACGCTGTTCTCGCGAATCCCGGTGAGTGTTGCCCCGAATGGCGAATAGATGAGCCTGCGCGTAAGCCACCACCCCGCGAACACCAGGGCGAGGCACCAGAGGTAGGCGGTCTTGCCGTACATGTCGAACTTGAACTGGCCGAAAATCGCGGCCACGTTGACGCCGGTCAGGCCGTCGGCGCCGCCGGTGATCGGTGTCGCCTTGTTGGCGATCTCGAGGCAGACCGCAGCCACTGCAAGCGTCAGCATGAGCTGCGCGAGGCCGTGCGTTCGGAGGATCACCGCGCCGGTGACGAGCCCCAGCAACGCTGATGCGCCGGCGCTCGCCAGCAACTGGAGGACGGGGTCGGTCACTCCCAGCTTGGCCGCCAGGATGCCAGTCACGTAGGCCCCAGTCCCGAAAAACGCGGCGTGCCCCAGGGTCACTATGCCCGCGTAGCCAAGGATGAGATCGAGCGAAAGCGCGAACAGGATGTAGGTAAGCACACGCGCGCCAAGCGACAGGTAGTCCGGAAGCAGGAAGAACACGCCGACTGCGGCAATCCACGGCAGCCACTCCGTCCATCGCAACCGCGAGTCCGCGCCATAGCCCACGGGGTGGTTCATGCGCGCCGCCCGAACAATCCGGCAGGACGCCACAGCAGGAGCCCGATCGTCGCCGCATAAATGAAAAAAGCGCCGAACTGCGGCACCCAGTACTTGCATGCCGTATCCGTGATGCCGATCAGCAGCGCCGCGACGAAGGGTCCGCGCAGGTTCCCCAGCCCGCCGATCGAAACGACGATCAGAAAGTACACCAGCTGCTCGAAAGGATAGGTCGGCTGGATCGCAACGATCTCCGCACCGAGCGCGCCACCCAGCCCGGCCAGGCCACTGCCGAGCGCAAACGTGATCGTGAACAGCCGCTTCGTGTTGATGCCGATCGACTGCGCCATGGCGCGGTTATCGACCGCGGCCCGCACCATCGCTCCCCACAGCGTGCGCTCGACGCCAAGCCACAGCCCCGCGATCATCACGGCACTGAAAACGATCAGGAACACCCGGTAGATCGGGAACTCGCGGCCCATGAGAGTGAGCGGGCCCTTGAGGTACTCCGGCAGGATCACCGGCTGTTGCAGCGTGCCGAAGATCAGGCGCGCGACCGCGACCGACATGAAGATGAGCCCGATGGTGAACAACACCTGTTCGAGTTCGGACGCGCCGTAGAGGCGCGAGTACAGGAGGCGCTCGAGGATCACGCTCGCCGCAGCCACGAGCAGAAAGGAGAGCGCGAGCGCGAGCGGAAACGGCATTTGGAAGCGGGCGAGGGACGAGCACAGGATGTATCCGCCCGCCATTGCGAACACGCCGTGGGCGAGGTTCGTGAAGCCCATGAGTCCCATGGTCACCGACAGGCCCACCGAGATCACGTACAGAATCATCCCGTACGCAACACCATGGAAGGCAACGCTGACCAGGGAGGAGAGGAACGCGTCCATGCGATGCGTAGGTTACGGGCAAAAAAAAGCCCCCGCGCCACTCAGTGCGCGGGGGCTGTTTCGGGGCTTACTTCTTCTTCTCGAATTCCTTCAGCGGATCCTTGATCGCGGTGGTGATCGTCTCCAGTTCCACGTTGGCGAGCTTGCCGCCGACCTTGCGCACTTCGCGCAGGTACTCGGGATTGATCACGTCGCGCGTCTCCGGGTCGATCGACATCGGGCCGCGCGGGCTGTTGGGATTCTTGTAGTTCTTGAGAATCTCCATGGTCTTGTCGGGATCGATCTTGCCGCCTTGCATGCGGATCGCCGTATAGATCGCATCCATGGCATCCCAGCCGCCGACGACCATGAAACCCGGATTGAGGTCCGCGCCATACTCCTTCTTGTAGGCCGCAACGAAGGCCTTGTTCGCCGGGCGCTCGGCCGCCGCCGAATAGTGGTGAACCGTGATCACGCCGAGCGCGGCATCGCCCATGCCCTGCAATTCCTCGTCGGTCGTGATGTCGCCCGTGCCGAGGTACTTGATGTTGGCCTTGTCCATGCCGAGATCGCCATAGGCCTTCATCATTGCCGTGGCCTGCTTGCCGGCCGGGTTGAACGCAAAAAGCACGTCGGGCTTGGCGTCCTTGATGCGTTGCATGAAGGGCACGAAGTCCGGGTTGGCTAACGGAATGCGCACCGTGCCGATCACCTCGCCGCCGTTCTCCTTGAACCCGCGCACGAAGCAGCCCTCGGCTTCGTGGCCCGGCGCGAAGTCACTGACCGCGGAATAGGCTCGCTTGTATTTCTTCGCGGCCCACTGGCCCAGCGGATACGCCGACTGGCACAGGGTAAAAGACACGCGCGCCATGTAGGGCGACATGCCGATGACTTTCGCACCCGCGGCATTGGCGCTCACGAACGGAATCTTGGCCTCAGCCGTCAGCGGTGCGATCGCGGCCATGTTCGGCGTCCAGACCACGCCGGTCAGGATCTGGACCTTGTCGCGCACGATCAGTTCCTGCGCGATGCGCTTGGCGACATCGCCGTTCGGGCCGGTGTCGTCGCGGGTGATGAGCTCGATCTTCACGCCCGGCGGGAGCTTGTCGGCGTTCAGCTTCATGTAGAGCTTGACGCCTTTGTCGATCTGGTCACCCTGCGCAGCGCCGGGACCGCTGTAGGAACTGATCAGTCCGATCTTGACGGTCTGGGCAGCCGCGGGGAAAGCGAGGGCAAGCGCAGCCGCTGCAACGGTCACGCAGATCGATGCGGTGATTTTCATGGGTCTCCTCCTCCGATGGCAAAAGCCGCCGGTAGCGGCGACCCTCCTAGGTTTAGTCTATCAAAGATCGATTAGCATGCTTGACTATGAACGCAGCCGAACACCTGTTGGGTGCCGCCGCGCTCGCGCGTCATGGCCGGCGCACCGCGCTGGTCTGCGGCGAAGCGAAGGTCAGCTTCGAAGAGCTCGCCGCTGGCATGAAGCAGGCGGCTGCGGCCTGGGGCGCGCTTGGCACCACGCCGGGCGACCGGGTCCTGATCCTGCTGCGGGACACGCCGGAGTTTGCGGCGGCCTGGCTGGGCGCAGTGTGGGCGGGCGCGGTCGCGATTGCGGTAAATGGCAAGCTGCCGGTCGCCGATCTCCAGTTCATGTTCGAAGACAGCGCGGCCCGGTTCTTCCTGTGCGAGGACGAGTTCGAGCACGTCGTTGCGCCGTTCTCGGGCAAGGGTTGCATCGGGCTTTCGCGCTGGCGCGCCCTTCTCGTCCAGCGGGCCTCCCTCGAGCACCCGATCCGGACGCAGCCCTCGGATGCGGCTTTCTGGCTCTATTCCTCGGGTACGACAGGGCATCCCAAGGGCATCGTGCACGCTCACAAGGACGTCCTGCCCGCAGGCGCCGCGATGCGCGACGTGCTTGGTGTCCGGGCGGGGGCGGTGGTCTTCGGGACCTCGAAGCTCTTCTTCGCTTATGGCCTTGAGCATGCGCTCCTTGGTCCGCTTGCGCTGGGGGCCACGTCGGTGCTTTGTCCTGACGCGGTAGAAGCGGCGAATGCTGGTGAAATCGTCGCCCGCCACAAGCCATCGGCTTTTTTCTCCGTGCCCTCCTTCTATCGCCGCCTGCTTTGCCTGCCCGCGGAGTTGCTCATGCCGTTTGCGGCGGTGCGCCATTTCGTCGCGGCCGGCGAGCGACTCCCGGCGCAGGTCCTCGACCGCTGGCAGGCTGCCACCGGGGGCGAGATCCTTTCCCTCTACGGCATGTCCGAAACCTTTTGCGTCACCATGATGACGCCGCCGGGAGAAGCGAGCCCGGCGCGCACCGGAATACCCCTCGCCGGTGTAACCGCCCGACTAATGAACGACGCTGGCGATGCTGCTGCGGTCGGCGAGCCGGGCGTACTGTGGGTTCGCCACCCGGCGCTTTCGTCCGGCTATGCGAACCGGCCGGAGGCTACCCGGGAGCACTTCCAGGATGGGTGGTTCTGCACGAAGGACATCTTCGTGCGCGATGCCGAAGGTTTCTACGCGCACCAGGGTCGTGCGGACGAATTCATCAAGATTGCCGGCCAATGGGTTCAGCCCGGCGAGCTTGAGGAAGCGGCGATTGCCGACGGCCTGATTGCCGAGGCGGCCTGCGTGAGGGTGAGCGATGCCGACGGATTCGAGCGGCTCGCGCTCTTCGTGACCGCGGGCTCGGATCCGCAGGCCGCGATCTCGGCGGCGACGCGCGCGTGCGAAGCGAACCTGCCGCGCCACAAGCGGCCGAAATGGATCCGCGCCGTGACCGAATTACCGCGCACCGCGACCGGCAAGATCCAGCGCTTCAAGCTGCGCGAGCAGATCGAGCGCGAGCTGGCCGGATAATGACTAGAATCCCACCCTTTCCGGAAATCACCCCTGCGAGGCATTCATGGCGTACGCAATTCCCCTCTGGACCCCACCCGCGCTTGCGATCACCGGCTCGTCCGATACTTTCCCGGTCCGGCGCATTTTCTGCGTCGGCCGCAACTACGTCGAGCACCAGAAGGAAATGGGCGGTGACGGCCGCGAGCAGCCGTTCTTCTTTCTCAAGTCGGAGTTCGCGCTGATTCCCGGCGGCGGCAGCGTCCACTACCCCGCCAGGACCACCAATTACCACTACGAAACCGAAATGGTGGTGGCGATCGGCAAGGGTGGCCGGCGCATCACCGCGAAGGAGTCCGCTTCGCACATCTTCGGTTACGGAGTCGGCCTGGACATGACCCGCCGGGACCTGCAGCAGGCGGGCAAGGACAAGGGGCGTCCTTGGGATTTCGGCAAGAACTTCGATGAGGCCGCCCCATGCGCGGCCCTGACGCCGGCGTCGCAGTTCGGCAACCCGTCCAAAGGCGCAATTACGCTGGTCGTAAACGGGAAGGAACGCCAGAAGGCGGACCTGGCCGACATGATTTGGTCGGTCCCCGAGCAGATCGAGTACCTTTCGCAGTACTACACGCTGGAGCCGGGCGACATCATCATGTCCGGTACGCCGGCCGGCGTGGGGCCGGTGCAGCCCGGTGACGACTTGCTCGCACACATCGACGGGCTCACCGATTTGCGCGTCAAGATCGTCCCCGCCCTTTAGCCAGCCAGAGTCCGCTATGCAGCTCTACACGTTCTTCCGCAGCTCGGCGGCATTTCGTGTGCGCATCGCCCTCAATCTCAAGGGGCTCTCGTACGAGCCGACGGCGATTTCGCTGCCCAAGGGCGCGCACCGGGAGGACGACTTCGGCGCGATCAATCCGCAGCAGCTGGTGCCGGCTCTGATCGACGACGGGCAGTTGCTGACGCAGTCGCTCGCCATCCTCGAGTACCTGGAAGAGAAGCATCCGTCGCCGCCGCTGCTGCCTAAGGGATTGCTGGAACGGGCGAGAGTGCGATCGCTCTCCCTGCTGATTGCGTGCGAGATCCATCCGCTGAACAACCTGCGCGTGCTGCAGCATCTCAAGCGCGGTCTCGGCCAGAGCGAGGAGGGCATCAACACCTGGTACCGGCACTGGATTGCCGAGGGTTTGTCGAAATTCGAGGCCGACCTCACGCGGACGGCCGGGACCGGCAGATTCTGCCAGGGGGACACGCCGACGATCGCCGACTGCTGTCTCGTTCCGCAGATCTTCAACGCGCAACGATATGAGTGCGATCTCGCGCCCTATCCGGTGACGATGCGCGTCTTCGATGCGTGCATGCAGGTCGAGGCATTCGACCGGGCCCAGCCGATGAAGCAGCCCGACGCGCAGTAGCCAGTTCGCAGTCAGAGCCCGGCGAGTTCTTCCTCGAGCACGGGCGAAAGTTCCTTGACGAGTGCCTCCAGCGAGAACGCCGTTTCGGTGTCGAGGCCGGGCGCGGCTGAGGCCGCGACCTCTTTCAGGTGCCGGCGCCCGGTGACCGCAGCCGCACACCAGTCGTCGACCTGGGACTGCGCGGCGGCGCGATCCATGCTCTGCATCAGCACACGCGAGAGCCTCTCGGAGAATACGAGCCCCTGCAGGGCTTCGAGGTTGCTCTTCATCTTCGCAGGATCGACGACGAGGCCAACCGAGATGCGCTCCAGTGCATCCAGCGATCCGCCGAGCGCATCGACAAGCTCCGGGAAGGTGGCGAGTTCTCCCTGCCAGCCGCCTATGGCGCGCTCGTGCTCCTGCCCGGCGTGCAGCAAGGTTGCCATCAGGCCGGGCGCGCGGGTTGCGGCGGCGATCGCCTGAAGGCAGGCGACGGGATTGCGTTTGTGCGGCATGGCGCTGGAGCTTCCAACCCCTTTCCTGGGCGCCGATTCGAGCATCTCGCCGACCTCGGGCTGGGAAAGGAGGGCGACATCGCGCGCGATCTTGCCTATCGCCGCAATCAGGATCGCGATGCTGGACGCGAGCGCGAGGAACTCATCGCGATGGCTGTGCCAGGAGGGAGCGTCCGCGAGGCCCAGGCGCCCGGCCACGGCTTTGCGGACCTGCACCCTTTTCGGTCCGAGCGCATCCAGCGTGCCGACGGGCCCGCCCATCTGCACGCAGAGCGCGCGACCGGCGGCTTCAGAAAGACGGGCTCGGCTGCGACTCAATGCCCGCGCCCAGCGGGCAATCTTGATCCCGGCAGTAATCGGGATCGCCGGCTGCATCATGGTGCGGCCGAGCATGACCGCGGAAGCATGTTGCCTCGCGAGGCCTGCGAGCAGCGCCACCGATTTTCCGAGCACCCGGTCCGTTTCGGCCATGCATGGCCGCAGGCAGGTCATGACCGACGTATCGAGGACATCCTGGCTCGTCGAGCCAAAGTGGACGAAGGAGGCGGCTTTGGGATCCAGCGCGCGAACCAGTTCCGTCAAGGCCTTGGCGAACGGGATCGCAAGCGAGCCGCCAAGCTTTCCTTCCTCGGCGAGCTTCGATGCTGAAAGGGTTGCGTCCGCGCAGGCTTTCTCGATGATTCGCGCGGCCGAGGCGGGGATCACCCCAGCCTCGGCCTGGCTCTGCGCAAGCGCACTTTCGAAAGCGAGCATTGCCCGCACAAACGCATCTTCGCTAAATGCCTCGGAAAACGACTTCCGCGAAAGCGTGCGCGCGAGGATGTTATTGCTCATGGGCAATGTCAGGCGTCAATGAACGCAGTCTCGTCTTTGCCCTGGAAACGAATGTCCCAATGCCACGTCCCCGCATTCTTGGGATCGCGCGCGGCGATCAATGTTGCGGCCCGGGCGCCGGCGGCCTGCACAAGCGGATCAGTGCGTGCCGACTCCGCGTCCGCGAGGATGGCCCGTGTGCGCAGCGCCTTCAGCAGTCCGCGCGCAAAAATGGTCACGTGGATCTGCGGGGGATAGTTCTCGCCGCCCGGACCGGTGCAGGCCCCGGGCATCAGCGTCTCGATCCTGTAGCGTCCTTCGCTGTCCGTCGCTGCGCGGCTGTACCCGGCGGCCTTCGCCGAAGGCCCTCCCCGGGGCGCGGCGCCGTCCGGCCCTGCTTGCCAGGTCTCGATCAATGCATCGGCTATGACCGCGCCCGAACCGTCGTACACACGTCCAGTCAATACGAGCGGCGTGCCCGCTGTCTGGAAAGCCACTTTCTCGCCGCCCTCCCACTTGAGTCCGACATGGAAGAACGGTCCTATGGTTTGCGATGGGGTCCGGATCGCCATGATCAGTGGCCCATCGGCGTGGCATTCGCACCGCGCAGGACGATGTCGAACCGGTAACCGAGGGCGACTTCCTCCACGCCCTGCTCGAGATCCAGCGTGCACACCATGCGCTCCCGGGCGGATGCGTCGGAGACGCTGTTGAACACCGGGTCGATCGGCAAGAGCGGATCTCCGGGAAAGAACAACTGTGTGATCAGCCGTTGCGAATACGCGTTTCCGAAAAGCGAGAGGTGGATATGCGCGGGGCGCCAGGCCCACGGATGGTTTCTCCACGGGTAGGCGCCGGGCTTCACGGTCACGAAACGGTATTCGCCCTCCGCGCCGGTCAGCACTTTGCCCTGGCCGAGAAAATTCGGGTCGAGGGGTGCGTCGTGCTGGTCGACGGGGTGCGCGTAGCGTCCGGAGGCATTGCACTGCCAGAGCTCGAGCAGCGAATGCGTGACGGGCTTTCCGTCTTCGTCGGTGATGCGCCCGGTAAGGATCATCTTCTCGCCAAGCGGCGCGCCCTTGCCCCAGGTGGTGAGGTCGGCTTCGGCGTCCTTCACGAAAGTCTGCGGGAAAACCGGGCCCGCGGTTTCGATCGGATGCGGAGCGACGCGAATCAAAGGCTGTTTTGGGGCGCGCAGCTTGGTGCTCTTGTAGGGCGGATAGTCATACGGCGGATCTACGTCGGTGCGGTCCCTCGGGGACATAGGTATCTCCTTGGAGTGCGATGGAATCAGTTTGCGCGAAACCGCGCCTTCAGCTCTTCGCCGATGATCTCGCCCTTCATCGGGGACCCCGCGCCACTGACATGGCGTCCCCACACGCGGGTTTCGGTCCCGCGGGCGAGCACCGTGCCGTCGTCACGGACGACTTCGTGCGCGACGACGAAAGACTTGCCGCCGAAGCGCACGATCCGCGAACGCACCTCGCAGCGGTCGGCCTGTTCGGCGGGGCGGGCGAACTCGCATTCGGCTGCGACCAGCGGCATGGACCGATGCTCGGCACGCATCCGCTTGGCCGTATAGCCTGCGCCAGCGAAAAACGCCCACGTGGCCGCGTCGAACCATCGGAAATAGGTCGGATAGAAAATAATGCCGGCGGGATCGCAGTCCCCCCACTGCACTTCGCATGCAAAACGGGCATCGATGGATAAGAAGTCGGATTCGGAAGGCATTGGGCGATGATGATGCCCCGGTTCGGCAGGCGTCAAGCCACCTGTTTCGCGTGCGTTTCGCGCGCGTATCCAAATGCGAACACGCCGGCCACCAGCCAGACCAGCATCAGCGTGAAACTGCCGGCGTAGGCCGAAAACGCATACGAGCGCACGTCGCCTGCCAGTGCTCCGTCCCACGCCAGATCGAGCAGCCAGCCGATCAGCGGTTGCATCGCCATGCCGCCGAGCATGTTGCCCATGTTGGCAACACCCGAGGCGGTGCCGGCCAGTGTGGGCGGCGCCGATTCCTTGCAGAACGCAAAGCCGATCACCACCACGCCCGATGAAAGGCCCAACCCGATCATGATCATGATGAGCACCGCATAAGGCAGGACGGGGATGTAGATCAGCAAGGCCCAGAGCACCGCAGCAACCGCGCCACCGACGAGGATCGGCAGCTTCCGCCGGCGCAGCCGGTCCGAAAGCGCGCCCGCGATCGGGCTGCCGACCGCCCACGCAACCAGCATGACGGAGGTCACGAAGGCCGCCTGCGCCGTCGACATGCCGTACTGCGAAGCCAGGAACGGAACACCCCAAAGGCCGCCGAAAGCCAGCATCGGCCCGGTGATCGCGCCGCAACCGATGAAACTCAGCCACACGTTCCGGTAGCGGAACACCTCACGGATCCCGCCAAGCATCGAGTGGCGCTTGCTCGCGGGCGCGGTGCTCGAGTAACTGCGAAAGCCGCGCTCGCGCGGATCGTCGCGCACGATGAGCCAAGTGGCCGCGGCCAGAAGGGCGGTCGCGATCCCGGCCCCGACCATCACCCAGCGCCAGCCCAGGGCATCCGCCGCCAGCCGTAGGGGGACACCGGCGGAAATGCCCCCCAGGCTCCCGCACGCGAGCGCGAGTCCTGAAATCAACGCAAAGCGCGAAGGCGCCACCCAATGGGTTGCAAGCTTGAGCATCGACACGAATGCGACGCCCACGCCTGCCCCAACGAGCAACCGTCCGGTCCCCACCAGGGCGTAGGTTGAAGCCAGTGCGAAAAGCAGGGTTCCCGAAGCCGCGAGAAGCGCGCCTATCGTGAGCACGCGGCGCGGCCCCCAGTGATCCACCAGCACGCCGGTGGGGATCTGGATCGCCACGTAGGCATAGAAGTACAGCGCCGAGAGGTTCCCAAGCGCCGCCGCGGTCAGCGCAAATCGCGCCATGAGCTCGTGCGTGATCACCGCAGGCGCGACACGCTGGAAAAAGCCGATCAGGTAGAGCGCAGCGCCGAATCCCCAGACGGTCAGCGCAACCGACATGGGCGGGTAGGCAGTTGATTTTTCCATCGGGCGCCATCTGAAACTAGGGGCCTCACGGCGGATCCCGATTATACGAGGGAGGTTGCCATGGCAGGTTGACACGCCCCTGCGGGTCCGGGGACAATACTCCCCTGTAGTCAGCGCCGATTTGAGGTTCAGCTTGCGGGCGCCCGGCTGAAGGACCGCCGGTCAAATAAATGCCGCTAAAGAGACGAGGAAGGCAACCCGTTTCTGGCGCAAGCTGAACGGGTTTTTTGCTTTCCGGAGTCCTATTCGTGCACGTGCCCCCGCATTCCGCCCGCATCGAACGCCTGCTCGCCGAGCGCATCCTCGTGCTCGACGGCGCCATGGGCACGATGATCCAGCGCGAAAGCCTGACCGAGGAAGGCTATCGCGGCGAGCGGTTCAAGGATTTCAAGCGCGAGCTGCGGGGCAATAACGATCTCCTCACGCTCACGCAACCGGCGCTGATTCGCAGGATTCACTGCGACTACCTCGAGGCCGGCGCGGACATCATCGAGACCAATACCTTCAACTCGACGTCGGTCTCCATGGCGGACTACGGCATGGAGTCGCTGGTCTACGAGCTCAACTTCGAAGCCGCGAAGCTTGCCTGCAGCGCAGTGGCCGAGTGGGACGCGAAGACGCCGGACCGGCCGCGCTTTGTCGCCGGCGTGCTTGGCCCCACGACCAAGACCACATCGCTCTCGCCAGACGTGAACGACCCGGGCTTTCGCGGCGTGTCGTTCGACGAGCTGGTGGAGGCCTATACAGAGGCCTTGCGGGGACTCGTAGACGGCGAGGCGGACCTCATCCTCGTCGAGACGGTCTTCGATACGCTAAACTGCAAAGCGGCGTTGTTCGCAATCGAGACATTTTTCGAATCCCGCAGCGTGCGCCTGCCGGTCATGATCTCCGGCACGATTACCGACGCTTCAGGCCGCACGTTATCCGGCCAGACGACCGAGGCGTTTTACAACTCGGTGCGGCACGCGCAGCCGATTTCGATCGGCCTCAATTGCGCGCTGGGCGCCAAGGAGCTGCGGCCTTACGTCGAGGAATTGTCCGGCATCGCAGAAACCTACACCTCGGTCCACCCGAACGCCGGTCTGCCGAATGCCTTTGGCGAATACGACGACACGCCCGAGAACATGGCGCGCCAGATGGGCGAATGGGCCCGCGCCGGCTGGCTCAACATTGCCGGCGGCTGCTGCGGGACGACGCCCGAATTCATTCGCGCGATCGCGGCGCAGGTCGATGGCGTCGCACCGCGCGCGATCCCGGTCTTTGAGAAGGACATGCGACTTTCGGGGCTCGAAGCGTTCAACGTCGGCAAGACCTCGCTGTTCGTCAACGCGGGCGAGCGCACCAACGTGACCGGATCGAAAGCATTTTCGCGGCTGGTCCTTGCGGGCGACTACGCTGGCGCGCTCGCAGTCGCGCGGCAGCAGGTCGAGAACGGCGCGCAGGTCATCGACGTGAACATGGACGAGGCGATGCTCGACTCGGAAAAGGCCATGGTCACTTTCCTGAACCTGGTCGCCTCGGAGCCGGATATTTCGCGTGTGCCGGTCATGATCGACTCCTCCAAGTGGAGCGTGATCGAGGCCGGCCTCAAGTGCCTGCAGGGCAAGAGCATCGTCAACTCGATCAGCATGAAGGAGGGCGAGGCCGAATTCCTGCGCCAGGCGCGGCTCGTAAGGAAGTACGGCGCCGCCGCCGTGGTCATGGCCTTCGACGAGCAAGGCCAGGCCGATTCGTACGAGCGCCGCATCGAAGTCTGCGCGCGCGCCTACAAGCTCCTGACCGAGTCGGTGGGCTTCCCGCCTGAAGACATCATTTTCGACCCGAACATCTTCGCGGTCGCCACGGGACTGGAAGAGCACTCCAACTACGGCATCGATTTCATCGAAGCGACCAAGTGGATCCGCGGCCACCTGCCCCACGCCAAGATTTCTGGCGGCGTTTCGAATTTTTCCTTCTCGTTCCGCGGCAACGACGCGGTGCGCGAGGCGATGCATACCGCTTTCCTGTATCACGCGATTGGCGCGGGCATGTCGATGGGCATCGTCAACGCCGGCCAGCTCGGGATCTACGAAGAAATCAAGCCCGAGCTGAAGGAACGCGTCGAAGACGTGATCTTCAACCGCCGCGATGACGCAACCGAACGCCTCATCGAGATCGCCAACACGGTCAAGGGCGGCGCCAAGGAGAACGTCAAGGACGACAGCTGGCGGCGCGAGGCAGTCGAGAGCCGCCTGTCGCATGCGCTCGTCAACGGCATCACCGAGTTCATCGTCGAGGACACCGAGGAAATCCGCCTCAAGATCGATGCGGCCGGCGGCAAGCCGATCGAGGTGATCGAAGGGCCGCTCATGGACGGCATGAACATCGTCGGCGACCTGTTCGGCGCGGGCAAGATGTTCCTGCCGCAGGTGGTCAAGTCGGCGCGTGTGATGAAGCAGGCGGTCGCGCACCTGATCCCGTACATCGAAGCCGAGAAGGTCCGCAGCGGCAACGCGGGCAAGGCCAAGGGCAAGATCGTGATCGCCACGGTCAAGGGCGACGTGCACGACATCGGCAAGAACATCGTCGCCGTGGTGCTCCAGTGCAACAACTACGACGTGGTCAACCTCGGCGTGATGGTGCCGGTGCAGAAGATCCTTGAAGTGGCGCGCGCGGAGAGAGCCGACGTGGTCGGCCTCTCCGGGCTGATCACGCCCTCGCTCGAGGAAATGGCCCATGTGGCGCGCGAGATGGAGAGGGAGGGCATGAACCTGCCGCTCCTCATCGGCGGGGCGACGACGTCGCGTGCGCACACCGCGGTCAAGATCGCCCCCAACTACTCGGGTCCGGTGGTCTATGTGCCGGACGCCTCGCGCAGCGTGTCGGTGGTTTCCAACCTGCTCTCGACCGACTTGCGCAAGGACTTCCTCGCCGGCGTGCTGGCCGATTACGAGAAAATCCGCCTGCAGCACAAGGACAAGAAAGGCCCGGGACCGCTGCATTCGATTGCCGAGGCGCGCAAGCGCGGGCTCAAGACCGACTGGGAGAGCTATGACCCGCCGGTGCCTGCGCAACTCGGTGTCCATGCGCTGCGCGACTACCCGATCGAAAAGCTCGTTCCCCACATCGACTGGACGCCGTTCTTCCAGGCTTGGGAATTGTCCGGACCGTACCCGCGCATCCTTCAGGATGAAGTCGTCGGGGAGGCGGCCAGGAAAGTGTTCGCCGAAGCCAAGGAGATGCTCGAGCGCATCGTCAAGGAAAAATGGATCAGCGCCAACGGCGTGTATGGCCTTTTCCCGGCCGCGCAGGTCAACGGCGACGACATCGAGATCTATGCCGACGCGAGGCGCCGTGACGTGCTCATGACCTGGCACAACCTGCGCCAGCAGAACCACAAGCCCACTGGACGCGACAACCAGTGCCTGGCCGACCTGGTCGCGCCCAAGGATTCGCAGGTCGCCGACTACATCGGCGCTTTCGCGGTTTGCACCGGCGGCTTCGAGGCGCGCCTTGCGAAGTACGAAGCCACGCATGACGACTACAACGCAATCATGCTCAAAGTGCTCGCCGACCGGCTGGCCGAGGCTTTCGCCGAGCATTTGCACCAGAGGGTGCGGCGCGAGTTCTGGGGCTATGCCGCCGACGAGTCCCTCACGAACGAGGACCTGATCGCGGAGAAGTACCGCGGCGTGCGCCCGGCGCCTGGTTACCCGGCCTGTCCCGACCACACCGAAAAGGACGGGCTGTTCAGGCTGCTGGATGCGCAGAATAACACCGGCATGACGCTGACCGAATCGTTCGCGATGCTGCCGGCTTCGGCCGTCTCGGGCTTTTATTTCTCGCATCCGGACTCGGCCTACTTCGCGGTAGGCAAACTGGGCCGCGACCAGGTCATCGACTACGCAAGACGCAAGGGCATGGCGCTGGACGAAGCCGAGCGATGGCTCGCGCCTTACCTCGCCTACGAGCCCGGCGAAGTCCCGGTGGCCGCCTAGGGCACGCATGCCCCCGGGCGCCAGGCTTTTCCTCCTGCTCGGCGGCCTCTTTGCGTTTGCGGCGGTGGTGCTGGGTGCGTTCGGCGCGCACGGGCTGAAAGCGCGCCTTTCACCGGAGCTGCTCTCGGTGTGGCAGACCGGCGTTCAGTACCACTTCTATCACGCGCTCGGGCTGGTCCTGCTTGGCCTCGCGTTCTTCCACCTGCCTGACGGCGCTGCCTTGCGCGCATCCGCGTGGCTGATGACGGCCGGCATCGTGCTCTTTTCAGGCAGCCTCTATGCGCTCGCGCTTACCGGCCAGAAGTGGCTGGGCGCGGTCGCGCCGGTCGGCGGCGTCGCGTTCCTGCTGGCCTGGGGGGCGCTGGCGTGGGCGGTAGTCCGAGCCCCCTGAAACGCGCGGGATGTACCGGTATCGATACACCAACTGTCCGGAGCGCCGCAGCTGCCTTGGACTTCGGAGAATGAAAGTTCAGGAATTGGCCGTCCGCGCGAGACGGCCGTGCGGTGCGCTTCCATCTGCTATCCCATACCGCTGGGGAAGCAACGAACCCGCAATCATGCCGAAGATCGCCGCGAAAAAGCCCGCGAACTGCGGCGGTAGAAATCCGTCAGGCGCAAGGAACTCGAGGGACAGCCAGGTCCCCAGGCCCAGCAGCATGGCTGCCGCTGCTCCCTGCGTGGTCGCCCGTTTCCAATAGAGCCCGAAGGCGAGCGGCGTAAAGGCCGCGACGAGCGTGATCTTATAGGCGTTCTCGACCATGCCGTAGATCGTCGAGTTGGACGTCATCGCGAAGATCAGCACGCCGATGGCGAACAGCAGCACGACGACCCTCAGCATGCGCAGGAACTGCCTGTCGGTGATCCCGGGGAAGAAGGGGCGCAGCACGTTCTCGGCGAAGGTTACCGACGGCGCCAGCAGCGTCGCCGAAGAACACGACAGGATCGCCGCGAGCAGCGCCCCGAAGAACATGACCTGCACTGCGAACGGCGCGTGATCGAGGATCAGCCGCGGCAGGATGTGCTGGGAATCCTTGGCGATCAGATCCGTCACCATCTTCGGGTCGATCAGCGTGGCGGAGTAGGCCAGGAACATCGGCACGAAGGCGAAAAAGAAATAGAGCGTGCCGCCGAGCACCGAGCCCATCGCCGCGGTGTTCTCGTTCTTTGCCGCGCTCACGCGCTGGAACACGTCCTGCTGCGGGATCGAGCCCAGCGCCATCGTCATCCACGCCGCGGCGAAGGCGATGACGTCGCGCGGCTCGAGGCCCGGCCAGAACTCGAGCTTGCCCGCGGCGCGAGCATGTTCCACCACCACACCCGCACCGCCGGCCATTCCGGAAACGACCGTGGCGATGTAGATCATGCCCACGCCAATGATGAGCATCTGGAAAAGGTCGGTAAACGCGACCGAGAACATGCCGCCGGCCAGCGTGTAGACCAGCACGATGGCCACGCCGATTATCATGCCCTGCCAGGGCGCAAGTGCGCCGGCGGTGAGCACGTTGAACACCAGGCCGAGCGCGGTGATCTGCGCGGAAACCCAGCCGAGGTACGAAATCACGATGCAGATCGCCGCGGCCAGCTCGACGTGGCGGTTGTAGCGCGCGCGGTAGTAGTCCCCGATGGTGAGCAAGCCCATGCGATAGAGCGGCCGCGCGAAAAACAGGCCCACGAAGATCAGGCACATCGATGAGCCGAACGGGTCGGCCACGACGCCCTTGAGGCCTTCGTTGAGGAATTTCGAGGGGATGCCGAGCACCGTTTCGGCCCCGAACCAGGTCGCGAACACGGTCGCGATGATGAACGGCAGGGGCAGGTGGCGACCGGCGACGACGAAGTCGGTGGAGTTCTTGACCTTGGTCGCCGCATACAGGCCGATGGCGACCGAAACGGTCAGGTAGAGGATGACGAACTGGAGCAGCATGGCTTGTTTTTCTCGTTGGCACCGCGACCCGCTATCGCGCAATCATAGCGAGGGCGCCCGCGGCTGCCAACGGGCTGCGCCGGTCAGGAAACCTGCGAAGACTCCAGGTCTTCGGGCGTCAGCCGGTCGTCCCCGGGCAGGCTGATCTGCCAGGGGGCGCGTTGGACAAGGCCCGCCCTCGGCCTTTACGGCGCACATCCGCTCGATGAAAGCACCCGATTCGGGGGCGCCGGTCACGACGTGAACCGGGATCCGCGGCGCCATTCGATCAGCCTTCCTCGCGGCGTCCGACCGGCAGCCCCAGGGCCTTGAGCTTGCGATAGAGATGGGTTCGCTCGAGGCCGGTGCGGTCGGCGACGCGGGACATGCTGCCGTTCTCGCGTGCGAGCTGGTATTCGAAATACAGGCGCTCGAAGGCATCGCGCGCCTCGCGGTAGGGCTGGTCTAACGGCAGCTCGCCCGCGGCCACCGGCCCGGAGTGCGCGGCAAGCACGCGTTCCACGTCCGCGAGCTGGACCTCTTCCTCGAGCGCCGTCAGCGCGAGGTTCCTGATGACGGCGTCGAGTTGCGCGAGGTTGCCGGACCAGGAGTGATGGCGCAGCGCGTTCAGTGCGGCCGTCGAAAGCCGCCGCGGGGGGCAGGCTCTTGCTTCGACCAGCTTCGCCAGCACAAGCGCCGCGATGTCCGGGATCTCTTCGGCAAACTCGCGCACCGCAGGCAACGCGACCACGAGCTCCGACAGGCGCGTGGCCAGGTCGGGATCGAAATCAAGCTCGCTGACCAGCCGCTGCGGCTCCACCGTGGAGAACGACACCACCCTTGCCTTGTGCTTTTCCGCCCGAGCCAGCAGGAATTCGAGGTTCTTCTGCTCGCTGCGGGTGAGGCGCGACAAATCCGGCACGAACAGGATGCCGCCAGCCGCGCGAGCGAGCACTTCCGACGGCGGGTCGTTCAGGGCGTCTTCTCCGGTAACGAACGGCGCGCCGGCCGAGAGCAGGTGACGCACGAACATCTCCGCCTGCATGCCGCGCTCGCCGCGAAGCATCAGCGGCGTGCCGATCTGCGCGAGTTGCGCGAGCCGCTTCTTGAGGTCGCTTAGCACGCCCGAGCGACCCAGCGCGGAAAGCGTCAGCCGGTGGGAAACCGGCACGTCCTGGTTGCGCAGCGCCCGCTTGACGGTTGTGAGCAGTCGCTGCAACGCGATCGGTTTCTCGAGGTAATCGAGCGCGCCGATGCGGGTGGCCTCCACCGCAGTCTCGATCGTGCCGTGGCCGGACATCATCACCACTGGCATCGTGAGCTGGCCGTTGGCCGCCCACTCCTTGAGGAGCGTGATGCCGTCGGTGTCCGGCATCCAGATGTCGAGCAAGACGAGGTCGGGGCGCTGTGCGCTGCGCAGCCGCCGCGCGGCGCCCGCGTTCTCCGCAAGCACTACCTGGTGGCCCTCGTCGGCGAGGATCTCCGAGAGCAGCTCACGGATGCCGATTTCGTCGTCGACTACGAGGATCTGCGCCATGGGTCAGGCGGCCTTGGCCGAAGTGGTGTCTGCGCCCGCCACCGGCAGCACGATGCTGACGGTGGCGCCCTGGCGCGGACGGTTGTCGATGGCGATTTCCCCGTGATGCTCGTCGACGATCTTCTTCACGATCGCAAGGCCCAGACCCGTGCCGCGGGACTTGGTCGTCACGTAGGGCTCGAAGATCCTCGCCATGAGTTCCTCGGGAAAGCCGCTGCCGTTGTCGCTCACCACCAGCCGCACGCGGTTGCTCCCCACAGCCTCTGTGCGGACCTCGATAGCCGAGGCCGGGGTCCTTGCGGCGCCCAGGGCGTCCTGCGCGTTCTGCACGAGGTTATGCAGCACCTGGCGGATCTGCGAAGAATCGGCAAGGACCTGCGGCAGTCCGGGCGTGAGCTTGCGCCGGATGGAAACGCTCGCGGTCTCGTACATGGTGAGCACTTCGGCCACGAGCGCGTTGAGATCCAGCCCCGCCAGCACGGGCGCGGGCAGGCGCGCGTAGTCACGGAAATCGTCCACCATCGCCTTGAGCGCTGCGACCTGGTTGACGATGGTCTGGGCGCCGCGCTTGAGCGTCTCGCTGTCTTCCGGCCCGAGCTTGGGGGCCAGCTTCATTTCGAGGCGCTCGGCGGAGAGCTGGATCGGCGTCAAGGGGTTCTTGATTTCGTGCGCGAGGCGACGCGCGACCTCGGCCCATGCAGTGGCGCGCTGGGCCTGGATGAGCTGGGTCACGTCATCGAACACGAGCACGTAACCCGACGGCAGCGGCGTGCCACGCGCAAGCAGCGTCTTGCCGCTGCCGGGGAGAACGAGCTCGAGTTGCCAGCTTCGCCCCCCCGGCGCGGCGAACGCGTCGCGCACCGGCATGGCGAACGCTTCGAAGCCTTCCCACGCGTCCAGCGCCTTGCCGGTCAACGCGCCGAGTTCACCGCCGAGGATCGCCGCCGCCCCGTGATTGAAAATCGACAGGCGCAGCTCCGGGTCGAACACGAGCACGCCGGCGGACAGGTTGGCGAGGATATTCTCGAGACGCGCCTTGGCGGTCTCCAGTTGCAGGCGATTCGATTCGACGACCTGGCGCGCCTCGTCTAGCTGGCGGGTCATGCTGTTGAACGACTCGAGGAGCACGCCCAGCTCATCACGGCTGGTGACCGGCATGCGCTTGGAGAAATCGCCCCGCGCCACCGCCTGCGTGGCCTGCGCGAGATCGGAGAGCGGCGCCGAAAGGCGATCCGAGATAATGAACGCGAGCGCAACCGCGGAGAAAAGCGCCATCAGCAGCGCGAGCGTCAGGGTCACGATATAGCTGCGCTTGAGGCCCTGGCGGGAGAGCGAAAGCTTGCGGTAGTCGCTGTAAACTGCTTCGACCGACTCGGCGCTCCTGGCGAGCGATTCCGGCACCGGCTGGCGCAGTTGCAGGTATCGCGTCCCGTCCGAGATCGTCGATGCCGAAATCGGCACGATCGCGCGCAGGCCCAGTGGCTTTCCCGGCAGCGCATCGATGGCGGTGACGCCGCGATTGCTGCGCGCCTGGCGCAGCTGCAGCGAGCTGGGCAGCTCGGGCACCAGCTGCGTGAGGCTGTCGCTGGCGCTCGCAACGAGTCTGCCGTTTGCCGCCACGACGACTGCGTCCTCGACACCGGCCTGCTGGCGCAGGCGATTGAGCGCCACCACCTGCTGGCTGTCCGAACGATCGGCAAGCTCAGAGGCCATTGCGCGTGCCTTGACGTTGAGTTCGGCAAGCATCTGGTCGACCGCCGCCTGGCCGAGCTTGATGCCGCCTTCGAGCGCGCTGTCCACGCTGACGTCAAACCAGGATTCGATGCTTTTCGAGAGGAACTGCACGGAGACCGTGTAGACGAGCACGCCGGGCACCACCGCCATGGTCGCGAAGAGCACGAGGAACCGCAGGGTCAGCCGCGAGCCGAAGACGCGGCCCTTGAGCCTGCGCCGCAACGACGCCAGCTGGTAGCCCACGAGCGCGAGCAGCGCGACCGCGAGCACAGCGTTCAGCCCGAGCAGCAGAGAGTAGTGCGCTGCGAAGAGGGAGGTATTGGCGCTTGCCGTCGCGAGCAGGAAAAGCAGCACGCCCGCAAGCGCGATCCCCAGGATCAGGACCGTCTTCATCTGGACGGCCCTTCCTCGCGGCGATCGGCGGGGACCGGGCCTGAAGCCTGCGCGGGCGCGCCCGGTGCGGGCGGCGACCCGGGACGCCAGCCGAAGCGACGCCATTCGGAATCCAGGTGCCATTCCCGGCTGGTGAGCGCATTGACCTGGAAGGGCTTGGGCAGCAGGCTCAGGTCGAGCCGCATGCGAACCGACGCCTGATAATTTGCATCCGACAAGGGCGCGCCTTTCTCGAGCACGACCCAGTTGCGCACGCGGCGCAGCACTGCAAGGGCCTCGCCAAGCGTGGCGTAGTTCTGCTGCAGCAGCCCCGCGGACAGCCGGAAGTGGCGCGAAAGCGCGTGATACGACAAGCGGGTCTGCCGGCGGCGCGTGGCGGTCTTTTCGTCGAACCAGTACCAGCGCGGCTGGGTCAGCTCGAACTCCACCACGAAGTACAGCGCCACGCCGTTGGTGACCGCCTGCTCGAGGCGCGCATTGAAGTCGAAAGCGAACTCCGCGTTGAGGACTACGCCTTCCTCGGTCTGCTCGAGCCGCGCCTCGAGCAATTCGATTTCGTCCGCCGATGCCGCTCGAGCGCCGCACACCATCGCGAGCAGGAGGACCAGCGTCGGGAACAAGCGGCTCAGCGCGCGCATCGGTTTATTTTTGCAGGAGAGCGAAATAAAAGCCGTCGTTGTCGTCGCCGGGCAACAGCTGCGCCGGCGCGTTGCCTGGGAGTTCGAGCCTGCGGGCGGCTGGCTGCAATGCGCAGAAAGCATCCACGACCGAGGCGTTCTCCTCCGGGAACACCGAGCACGTCACGTAGAGCAATTTACCACCCGGGGCGAGCACCCGCCACAGGGCTTCGAGAATTAGCAGCTGCGCAGCGGCGAAGCGCGCGGGGTCGCCCGGACGCCGCAGCCACTTGATGTCGGGATGCCGCCTTGCAATGCCCGAAGCCGTGCAGGGGACGTCGGCGAGGATTCGATCGAAGGCGCGTCCGTCCCACCACTGGCCGGTTTCCGCGCAATCGCCAGCCTCAACTCGCCCTTGCAGGCCGAGCCGCTGGAAGTTCTGCCGGATGCGCTCGCACCGCGCAGGGTCGACATCCAGCGCGAGCAATTCGACCTCGGCCAGCTCGAGGATCTGGCTTGCCTTGCCTCCCGGAGCCGCGCAGGCGTCAAGTACGTATTGGCCGTCGGCAAGGTCGAGGTAGCGAGCCGCACGCTGGGCCCCGGCATCCTGGACCGACACTGCGCCGTCGGCGAAGCCCGGCAACCGATCGACGCTGACCGGCGCTTCCAGTACGACTTCACCGCCACCAAGAGCGCGCGCACGCATCGACTCGCGTTCGAGCCGCGCGACGTACTCGTCCGCGCTGCCTCTGTGTTGGTTCACCCTTAATCCCATGGGCGGGTGCTGATTGCCCGCGGCCAGCACCGCCTCCCAGACCGCAGGGTAGGCGCGGCGAACGGATTCGATCCACCAGTCCGGATGCATCGTGCGAGCCACCAGGTCTGCGGCGAGCGCGGTTCCGATCGCCTCACGCTCGCGCAGGTAGGTGCGCAGCAGCCCATTCACGAAGCGCTTTGCCACGGGCTTGCGAAGGCGATCGCATGCGCGCACCGCCTGATCGACGGCGACATGATCTGCGTAGTGTGCGGATTCGATCGCGTACAGTGCGCACAGCAACAGCGCCCGAATCTGCGGGTCGGGCACGCCCTTGTGCGCAAGCCTTGCGAGGATTGCGTCGCCACGTCCGAACCGGCGCAGGGTGCCGTACACCATGTCCATCGTGGCGCCACGCAGCGACCCCTCCAGGCCCGCGGAGGCAGGCTGCGAAGCCAGGCTGCTGCCGGCGAGCACGCGAGCCACGACGCGGCATGCCGCAACGAAGACCGCCGCGAGTTCCGGGGAGGCTTTCAAATAGCGGGAAGCGCGAAGCGCGCGGCCGTCGCAAGCGGATGGCCGCGCAGGAACTCGCGCGCGCCCAGGCGTTTGCCTCCGGCCCGCTGCAGTTCGGTGAGCACCAGCGCGCCGTTTCCGCAGAACACCACCACGCCCTCGTCCGTGGCGGACTCGACCTGCCCGGGCGGGCCATTGGCTTCGAGGCGCTGGGCGCGCCAGATTTTTATGTCGAACCCGTCCATGCTCGTTCGCGCCCCCGGGACTGGATTGAAGGCGCGGATCTCGCGGTCCAGCGCTTCGCTGGATTTTCGCCAGTCCAGGACGCCCTCGCTTTTCTCGATCTTGCGGGCGTAGGTGACTCCTGCCACAGGCTGCGGCGTTGCCACGAGCGCCTCACGCGCCATCATTTGCAGGAGTTCGACCGTCATGCGCGCTCCGAGCGATGCAAGCCGGTCATGCAAGGTGCCTGAGGTTTCGTCTGGCGCGATCGCAAGCCCGCCTTGCGCAAGCATGGCGCCGGTATCGAGACCCGCGTCCATCTGCATGAGCGTGATTCCGGTTTCCGTGTCGCCCGCGAGGATGGCGCGCTGGATCGGCGCCGCGCCGCGCCATCGGGGCAGCAGCGACGCATGGATGTTGATCGCCCCGCGTGGGGCGAGGTCGAGCGCCGCCTGCGGCAGGATGAGGCCGTAGGCGGCCACTACGAGGAGTTCCGGCGCCAACCCACGCAAATGCTGGACCGTGGCGGCTTCATTGAGCTTAAGCGGTTGAAGGACTTCCAGGCCATTTGCGAGCGCAAGGGCTTTGACCGGAGCCGGCGTGCTTTGCAATCCTCTGCCAGCCTTTCGATCCGGCTGCGTCAGGACCGAAACGACCTCGTGGCCGGCATCGATCAACGCGGCCAGTGACTGGGCGGCGAATACGGGAGTTCCGGCAAAGACGAGACGCATCAGGCGTACCCACTAACCGAAAGGAGAGGCAAATGCCGCGCTCCCGCGGGCACCCGGTGGACGGACAAGGGGCCCTTGGGCCCCGGGGGTGCTAGGCGCTTTTCCGAAGCTGTTTTGCGAGCCTCGCGCGCACGCGGGTCTGCTTGAGCTGGGAAAGGTATTCGACGAATACCTTGCCCTTGAGGTGATCCATCTCGTGCTGAATGCAGACCGCCAGAAGGCCCTGCGCTTCGAGGATGAACGATTTGCCGTTGGCGTCCCAGGCGCGCACCTTCACGCGCTCGGCGCGGGTGACCGTGTCGTAGATGGCCGGCACTGACAGGCAGCCTTCTTCGATGTCCGATTCGCCCGAGCTTTCGATGATCTCGGGGTTTACGAGCGTAATCAGCGAATCGCGCCTTTCGGACACGTCGACGACAATGACCTGCTTGTGGACGTCGACCTGCGTAGCCGCCAGGCCAACACCCGGCGCGGCGTACATGGTCTCGGCCAGGTCAACCGCCAGCTTCTTGAGCGGGGCGTCGAAAACGGTTATCGGCGCGGCCACCTTATGGAGGCGGGCGTCGGGGTAGCGCAGAATGTTGAGAATGGACATTTGAAGTTGAAATAAGCTTGCTGACTGAGCGATTTACGTACACAATCTAATGCGACATGTAAGTTGCGGGGCTTTATGCTACATTTGGGTCGCAAATGGGTTTATCAAGCGGGTTTTACCAGCCGACCGCACGACGGGGGCTCCATGCTGCATCAGTTGCGTAAGTCTATCACAACGCTCGCTTTTGTTGCCTGTTCCGGGCTTGGAAGCAGCGCCTCGGCGCAGGTCCCGCCGACCGAACTGAAGGCCAGCGCGCCGGATCGTTACGTGGTCGTGCCGGGCGATACGCTCTGGTCGATCTCCGAGCGCTACCTGCAGGCCCCGCAGCGTTGGCCCGAGTTGTGGGAAATGAATCGCGAAACGCTTCGCAGCCCGCATCGCATCTATCCAGGTGATGTGCTCGTCCTCGATCGGACGCGAGGCCAATTGGCGGTCCTGCCCTCCGACACCATCAAGCTCTCGCCCCAGATCCGGGCCGAATCCTCGGCCTTGCGCGCGATCCCGAGCATCCCCGCGAACCTGATCGAGCCCTACTTGACCCGGCCGCTGGTGATCGAACCGAACGGTCTGGCGAATGCGCCGACCATCGTCGCCACTGAAGAGAACCGCGTGATTCTCGGCGCCGGGAACATTGCGTATGCGCGCGGGCTGTCCGGCGCCAAGGAAGAGACCTGGCATATCTATCGTCGAGGCAGGGCATTGGTCGATCCGGACAGCAACCTGACCATGGGGTTCGAGGCCACTTTCCTGGGCTCGGCCCGGGTGCGCAAGGCAGGCGAACCCTCAACGATTGAAATCATCGCTGCAAACCAGGAGATCACCAAGGGCGACAGCCTGGTCGCAGCCGGCACGCCGGAGATCCCCAACTACGCGCCGCACGCTCCGAATAGCCCGATCTCCGGCCGGGTCATGTCGATCTACGGCGGGGTCGGCACGGTCGGGGAGGGCGGCCGCAATTCGGTCGTCACGCTCAATCGCGGCAAGGCCGATGGGTTGGAGGTTGGGCATGTGCTTGCCTTGCTTCGCCTCGGGACGGTGGTGGGCCAGAAACGCACCATGACTGGCATGGCAGACAAGAGCGCGTTGGCCGGCATGAAAGTGCCCGACGAACGCTACGGACTGGTTTTCGTTTTTCGGGTGTTCGACCGGGTGTCGTATGCCCTCGTCATGGATGTGTCCCGGCCGGTCAATCCGCTGGATGTCGTCCAGACGCCCTAGCCTCGCTTCCCGCCTGCGCCCGCCCGGATGACGCGCAGTCAAGGGCTCGCAGCGTGGTTGACTCTCTGCCTCACGCCGGGCCTCGGCGCCGCGACAATCCGCCGGCTCCTTAAGGACTTCGGCCTCCCCGAACAAGTACTCGCTGCAGACCGCTCTTCGCTCGCACGGATCGCGGGGTCTGAAGCTGCGACCGCGCTGACCTCAGGCGCAGCGGCTGCGGCGGTCGAGCGGTCGCTCGGTTGGGCATCGGCCGGCAACCACCACATCCTCACGCTCGCGGACGAAGGCTACCCGCGCCTGCTGCTCGAAACGGCCGATCCGCCGCCGCTGTTCTACGCAATCGGCAACCTCGGATTGCTCAACAGGAAGGCGCTGGCGATTGTCGGCAGCCGCAACGGTACCGCGCAGGGCCTTCGCAACGCCGAGGCGTTCGCAAAAGCGTTTAGCCAAGGCGGCCTGACGATCGTCAGTGGCCTCGCGCTCGGCATCGACGCGGCGGCACATCGCGGAGGGCTCGCCGGCGCCGGCTCGACGATTGCGGTACTTGGCACAGGCGTCGATATCGTCTATCCGCAGGGCAATGCCGCGCTGTTCGGCGACATCGCGGAGCGCGGGTTGCTGGTCAGCGAGTACGCCTTGGGGACGCCTTCGGTCGCGCATCATTTTCCGCGCCGGAATCGGATTATCAGTGGCCTCGCGCACGGCTGCCTCGTGGTCGAAGCTGCACTGGGCAGCGGATCGCTGATCACCGCGCGGCTAGCAACCGAGCAGGGCCGCGAAGTGTTCGCGATCCCGGGCTCGATCCACTCGCCCTTGTCCAAGGGTTGCCACTCGCTCATCAAACAGGGGGCGAAGCTCGTCGATTCGGCCGAAGACGTGATCGCCGAGCTGGGGAGCTGGCACTATGCGTCCACTCTGCCGCCGGCGCCTGCCGGCGCCAAGGAACTGCTCGAGCACATGGGGTATGACCCCGTGGACATCGATTCGCTATGCGCGCGAGCTGGCCTTCCGCCCGAAAGGATCTCGACCGAACTGCTGCAACTGGAGCTCGACGGGTTGGTGGCGACACTGCCCGGCGGGCGTTTTCAACGCCTGACCTGAATAAGAAGAACAACACGCCATGTACGACATCTTTGTCTACCTCTTCGAAAACTGTCATCGCGCCGACCTCTCCGAGGACAACGAGCTGATCGCGAAGAAGCTGTCGGCCGCGGGGTTTGACGAATCGGATATCAGCGAAGCGCTCTCATGGCTGGCCGGCGTGCTGCATGCGCCGCACCGGAAACTGGCGCCACTGCCGGGTTCGGCGCGCGCAATCCGCGCGTACGCCCCCAAGGAGTGCGCCAAGCTCAATGCGGAATGCCGCGGGCTGGTGATGCACCTCGAGAACATCGGCGTGCTCGATCCGGTGTTGCGCGAGCTGGTCATCGACCGGGCGATGGCCGCTGCCGGACGCTCGCTATCGCTCGACCAGCTCAAGCTCATCGTATTGATGGTGTTGTGGAATCTTGAAACTCCGGCAAGCCGGCTGATCGCCGAGGAATTGCTTGCGCCGGAAGAGAATCGCCTGCCGAACTGAAGGCACGATGTGCGCATAGTGTGATGCGGTCGGTTGTCATCGGCCGCCGGTTGCGCTTATCATCTGCCCCCTTTCAAGGCAGGTATCCCCTTTCTCAGTGGGCAAAAAGCTCATCATCGCCGAAAAGCCGTCGGTCGCTTCGGATATTGCCAAAGCGCTCGGAGGCTTTACCAAGCAGAGCGACTGGTTCGAAAGCGACGATTGCGTCATCTCGTCCGCGGTCGGCCATCTGCTCGAACTCGCGCTGCCCGAATCGCATGACGTCAAGAAAGGTAAGTGGTCGTTTGCCAACCTGCCGGTCATCCCGCCGCATTTCGAGCTGCGGCCGATCGAGCGCAGCGAACCCCGCCTGAACGTCCTGCTGCGCCTCATCAAGCGCAAGGACGTCGACGCCCTGGTCAACGCGTGCGACGCGGGCCGCGAAGGCGAGCTGATCTTCCGCTACATCGTGCAGCACGCAAAGACCAAGAAGCCGATCCAGCGCCTCTGGCTGCAATCGATGACACAGACCGCAATCCGCGAGGGCTTCGAGAAGCTGCGCGCCGACCGCGAGATGCTCGCGCTAGCCGATGCCGCGAAGTCGCGCTCGGAAGCCGACTGGCTGGTGGGCATCAACGGCACGCGTGCAATGACCGCCTTCAACTCGAAGGAAGGCGGCTTCTACCTCACCACTGTCGGGCGCGTTCAGACGCCCACCCTGGCGATCCTTGTTGAGCGCGAAGAGCGAATCCGCGCCTTCAAGCCGCGCGATTACTGGGAAGTGCATGCCCGCTTCGGCGCGAAGGCAGGCGAGTTCGCGGGCCGTTGGTTCGATTCCGCATGGAAAAAGCAGGACGATGCCGAGCGCAAAGCCGAGCGCCTGTGGGAGGCGAAGAAAGCCGAGGAGATTCGCGCGGCCTGCGAAGGCAAAAGCGGGACGGTCACCGAGGAGACCAAGCCCTCGACACAGCTCTCGCCGCTGCTCTTCGACCTGACCAGCCTGCAGCGGGAGGCCAACGGCCGGTTCGGTTTTTCGGCGAAGAATACGCTCGGTCTGGCGCAAGCGCTGTATGAAAAGCATAAGGTCCTGACTTATCCCCGCACCGATGCGCGCGCGCTGCCCGAAGACTACGTGCCTGAGGTCAAGAAGACCCTCGAAATGCTCAAGGAGGGATCGTACGTCCTGTTCGCCGGGCAGATCCTGAAGAGCGGGTGGGTCAAGCCGAACAAGCGCATCTTCGACAACAGCAAGATCTCGGACCACTTCGCGATCATCCCGACGCTTCAGGCACCGCGCAGCCTGTCGGAACCGGAGCAAAAGCTCTACGACCTCGTGGTGCGGCGCTTCCTTGCGGTGTTCTACCCTGCAGCCGAGCACCTGCAGACCACGCGGATCACGGATGTAGCCGGCCACAAGTTCAAGACCGAGGGCCGCATCCTCAAGAGCCCGGGTTGGCTGGCCGTCTACGGCAAGGGCTCACAGGACGAGAACGAGAACCTGCCCGCGGTCGAGGCGGACGAGAAGGTCAAGGCGCTCGACGTGCAGTCTGTCGCGAACCAGACCAAGCCTCCCGCCCGCTACAGCGAGGCGACCCTGCTTTCGGCAATGGAAGGCGCGGGCAAGCTGGTCGAGGACGACGAGCTGCGCGAGGCAATGAGCCAGAAGGGCCTGGGCACGCCCGCCACGCGCGCTGCGGTCATCGAGGGGCTCATCAAGGAGGAGTACGTGCACCGCAATGCGCGCGAGCTGGTCCCGACGCCCAAGGCGTTCTCGCTCCTTTTCGCGCTCAAGCACTTCGGTGTCTCGGAAATCACCTCGCCCGAGCTGACCGGCGACTGGGAGTTCAAGCTCAAGCAGATGGAGCTCGGCAAGCTCAAGCGCGATGAATTCATGGAGCACATCGAGTCGGTCACCCAGGACCTGGTTGCGCGAATCAAGAATGGCGACATCCCGGATACCGCCTTCGCGACGGTCGACGCGCCCTGCCCGAAATGCGGCGGCGTCATCCAGGAAAACTACCGCAAGTTCCAGTGCCAGCAGTGCGACTTCAACTTGTGGAAGGTGATCTCGGGTCGCGAATGGGCGCCCGAGGAGGTAGCCGAGCTCATCCGCGATCGCACGATCGGCCCGCTGACAGGCTTTCGCAGCCGCATGGGCCGGCCATTCGCTGCGGTGTTGAAGCTGAACGACGAGCAGCGCATCGATTTCGACTTCGGCCAGGCTCGGCCCGAAGACGAGGGCGGCCAAGCGCCCGACTTCAGCACACAGCAGCCGCTGGGCGCCTGCCCCAAGTGCGGCGCACGCGTCTTCGATTCCGGCATGGCTTACGTATGCGAGAAAGCGGTCGGATCGCCCCGCACCTGTGACTTCCGGTCGGGCAAGATCATCCTGCAGCAGCCGATCGAACGCGAGCAAATGGAAAAGTTGCTGGCGACTGGCAAGACGGACCTGCTGAACCGGTTCATTTCGAAGAAAGGTCGGCCGTTCAAGGCCTTCCTGGTGAAGACCCCGGGTGGAAAGATCGGCTTCGAATTCCAGGCCCGCGTGGCCAAGCCGGGGGCCCCGGTAAAAAAGCCTGCGGCCAACGACCCGGTTGAAGTGCCGGCCCCGGTGAAGAAAGCCGCTGCCAAGGCTAAGCCCGCGCGCTCGACCACGAAGGCCAAGGTCCCGGCCAAGCCCAAGGCCAAGGCGAAGAAACGCGCCAGCTAGCCCCTTTGCGAAGCGTCGGCTACAGCTTGCGGCTCAAACGTCCAGGTTGCGCACGCCGAGCGCGTTGGACTCGATAAAGGCGCGGCGCGGTTCTACTTCGTCGCCCATCAGCGTGGTGAAGATCTCGTTGGCGGCGATCACGTCTTCGATCTGGACTTTCAGCAGCCGGCGCTTGCTCGGATCCATGGTGGTCTCCCAAAGCTGGCCGGGGTTCATCTCGCCCAGCCCCTTGTAGCGCTGCATGCTCATGGACTTCTGCACTTCGGCGAACATCCATTTCATCGCTTCGGAGAAGTCCTTCACGCTGTGTTTCTTTTCAGCACGCTGCACCGTGGCGCCCGCGCCCACCAGGCCGCGCAGCATGTCGGCCGTCCTGCGGATCTGCGCGTAGTCGCCCGAAACCACGAACTCGTGGTCGATGTTGGTGAGGCGCAGGTTGCCGTGCAGCGTGCGCTCGATGCGGATCTGGTAGCGCTCGGTTTTCGCGTCGAGGTGCGCGGAAATGCGGATGCTGTTGCCGGGAATGTTCGCTCGCAACGCTTCCGCCGAGGTCTCGGCGGCCTCGCGCGTCGTCAGGTCGACCTGCGCGCCGCGCAGCATCGCCTGGAGCACATCGCGGTCGATCCAGCGCGAAACCCGGTCGATGACCGCTTCAGCGAGCAGGTACGATTTCGCCAGCAGTCCCAGGGCTTCGCCGCGAATCGGCTCACCGTCCGCCGAAACGTTCAGCGAGGCATCCACCAACGCCTGGCGCAGCACGAATTCGTTGAGCTCGTGCTCGTCCTTGAGGTAGCGATCTTCCTTGCCCTGCTTGGCCTTGTAGAGCGGCGGCTGCGCGATATAGATGTGACCGCGCTCCACCAGCTCGGGCATCTGGCGGAAGAAGAAGGTGAGGAGAAGTGTGCGGATATGCGACCCGTCCACGTCCGCATCGGTCATCAGGATGATGCGGTGGTAACGCAGTTTCGCGATGTCGTAGTCTTCCTTGATGCCCGTGCCGAGCGCGGTGATCAGCGTCGCAATCTCCTGCGAAGAGATCAGCTTGTCGAACCGCGCCTTTTCCACGTTCAGGATCTTGCCCTTGAGGGGCAGGATCGCCTGAAACTTGCGGTCGCGTCCCTGCTTGGCTGAGCCGCCTGCCGAGTCGCCCTCCACCAGGTAGAGTTCGCACAGGGCCGGATCTTTCTCCTGACAGTCGGCGAGCTTGCCGGGCAATCCCATGCCATCGAGCACGCCTTTGCGCCGTGTCATTTCGCGCGCCTTGCGCGCGGCTTCGCGCGCGCGCGCGGCCTCGATGATCTTCCCGGTGATCACGCGGGCGTCGGCGGGTCGTTCTTCCAGGTATTCCCGCAGCTTGTCCGCGACAATCTCCTCGACCGCGGGCCGCACCTCGGAAGAAACCAGCTTTTCCTTGGTCTGCGACGAGAACTTGGGTTCCGGCACCTTGACCGACAGAACGCACGACAGGCCTTCGCGCATGTCGTCGCCCATGGTCTCGACCTTGGCTTTCTTGGCGAGCTCCAGTTCCTCGATGAACTTGTTCAGCACGCGCGTCATCGCGGCGCGCAGTCCGGTGAGGTGCGTTCCGCCGTCCTTCTGCGGGATGTTGTTGGTGAACAGCAGGGTCGACTCCTGGTAGGAGTCGTTCCACTGCATCGCCACTTCCACGCTGATGCCGTCCTTCTCGCCCGTGGCATAAAAGACATTCGGGTGGAGCACGGTCTTTGCGCGGTTGATGTATTCGACGAACCCCTTGACGCCGCCCGAGAACGCGAAGTTCTCTTCCTTTCCGGTGCGCTGATCGACCAGCAGGATGCGAACGCCGTTATTGAGGAATGAGAGCTCGCGCAGGCGCCGTGCGAAGATGTCGTAGTGGTAGTCGATGTTGCCGAAGATCGCGGCGCTCGCGAGAAAGTGCACTTCAGTGCCCCGGCGTTCGGTGGTCCCGGTCGCCTCCAGCGGCTTTACCGCCACGCCGTCGCGGAATTCCATCTGGTGGATCCGCCCGTCGCGCCAGACGGTCAGGCGCAGCCACTCCGAGAGCGCGTTCACGACCGAAACGCCGACGCCGTGCAGGCCGCCCGAGACCTTGTACGTGTTGTTGTCGAACTTGCCCCCGGCATGCAGCTCGGTCATCACGATCTCGGCCGCGGAGCGCTTGAACTCGTCGTCGTCCTTGATGCCGGTCGGGATGCCGCGGCCGTTGTCGATCACCGACACTGAGTTGTCGGTATGGATCGTGACCACGATCTCGTCACACCAGCCAGCCAGCGCCTCGTCGACCGCGTTGTCGACGACTTCGAACATCATGTGGTGCAGGCCCGTGCCGTCCGACGTGTCGCCGATGTACATGCCCGGGCGCTTGCGCACCGCATCCAGGCCCTTGAGGATCTTGATGCTGTCCGAACCGTAGTCGCTCGCCGAAGACTGTGGCGCTGGCCGGGCCGGGGGTTCCGCTGCGGGCTGCTGCTGGATGATTGCTTCTTCTGCCACTGTGCTCTTTCCTTTTTCAGATTCTCATCGGCATGACGACGTACTTGAAGTCCTTCTCTGCCGGGAAATGCACCAGCGCGCTCGAGGCGGCGTCGCCGAAACTGACTTCGATATCACCGCCAGCGACGTTGTTGAGCACATCGAGCAGATAGGTGACGTTGAACCCGATATCGAGCGCCGCGCCCGAGTACTTGACCTCGAGCTCCTCGTTGGCCTCCTCCTGCTCAGCGTTGGAGGACACGATTTTCAGCACGCCGTCTGCGAGTACCCAGCGCACGCCGCGGAATTTCTCGTTCGACAGGATGGCTGCGCGCGACAGCGCCTGGCGCAGCAGCTCACGGTCGATGACCGCCGTGTTCTTGTGGTCCTTGGGAATCACGCGGGTGTAGTCGGGGAACTTGCCGTCGACGAGCTTCGATACCAGCTCGATCGATCCGAACGTAAACGCCGCCTGAGTCGCGCTGATCTCGATGTTGACCGGTTCGTCAGAGTCGTTCATCAGCTTGGCGAGCTCGAGGATGGTTTTTCTCGGGACGATCACTTCCTGGCGCGGCAGTTCTGCGTCGAGCTCCATCGAGCAGTAGGCGAGCCGGTGGCCGTCGGTGGCGACCAGCTTGAGCTGCTTGTCCTCGACCACCAGCAGCAGCCCGTTGAGGTAGTAGCGGATGTCCTGTTGCGCCATGGCGTACTGGACGAGCGCGAGCAGCTTGCGCAGCGCTTTCTGCGGCAACGAAAACTTGGAGACGTCTCCTGCCGGCCGTGCGAGACGCGGAAAATCCTCCGCAGGGAGTGTCTGCAGGGAAAACCGGCTGCGCCCCGACTTGACCTGCAGGCGCTTGTCCTGCGTCGAAAGCGTGACCTCGCCGTCGGGCAACGCGCGCAGGATATCCACGAGCTTTCGGGCTCCCACGGTGACGCCCTTGGTGTCGCCGGTCTGCTCAAGCGCGGAACGCGACACGATCTGGATTTCGATGTCGGTGGCGAGAAACGTCAGCGTGTCGCCCGATTTCTCGATCAGCACGTTAGAGAGGATCGGGAGCGTGTGGCGGCGTTCGATGATGCCGCTCACCGCGGAGAGCGGGCCGAGCAGCTCGTCGCGTTTTGCTTTTACCAGAATCATCTTATTTATCCTTGGTAATAATTAATAGAGGGCATAACTCGTGGGGATAAAACCAAAAGTCCTCCTGATGCAGTGACTTGCGTTCCAAAAAGAAGGGTCGCGGGCCTGTGTGTGGCCTGTGCATTGTTTTGCGTAACTTTTGGCGCGACCCCAAAATCACGAGTTATCCACAATCCGTCCTCAGGTGCCGCACAGGGCTCACGACCTGCTTTCATCCTTTCAGTACCTGTTCTAGCACCAGGTAATCCCGGTTGATCACCGAATCCTGCTTGCGCAGGCTCGCGATCGTCCGGCACGCGTGCAGCACCGTGGTGTGATCGCGGTTGCCGAAGGCTTCGCCGATCTCGGGCAGGCTCATCTGGGTCAGGTCCTTGGCCAACGCCATGGCCACCTGCCGCGGCCGCGCGACGTTGCGGCTCCTCTTTTTCGAATGCATGTCCGAAATCTTGAGCTTGAAGAATTCCGCGACAGTCTTCTGGATGTTTTCCACCGTGATCTGGCGGTTGGCGACATTGAGGATGTCGCGCAAGGCATCCTTGGCGAGGTCGAGCGACAGTTCACGCGCGTTGAACCTCGAGTAAGCGAGGACTTTCTTGAGCGCACCTTCGAGCTCGCGCACGTTCGAGCGGATGTGCTTGGCAATGAAGAATGCGATGTCCTCCGACAGCACCACCGATTCGGCCTCGGCTTTTTTGAGGACGATCGCGACGCGCATTTCGAGTTCCGGCGGCTCGATCGCAACCGTCAGCCCCCAGCCGAAGCGGGAGATGAGGCGCTCTTCCATGCCTGAAATCTCCTTCGGGTAGGTGTCACACGTAATGACGATCTGCTTGTGCGCCTCGACGAGCGCGTTGAACGCATAGAAGAACTCTTCCTGCGTGCGGCCTTTGTTGGAGAAAAACTGGATGTCGTCGATCAGGAGCAGGTCGAGCGAGTGGTAATAGCGCTTGAACTCGTCGAAGGATTTCTGCTGATAGGCGCGCACCACGTCGGTGACGTACTGCTCCGCGTGGATGTACCGGATCTTGGCGTCCGGCCGTTGGGCGGCGACGAAATTCCCGATCGCCTGCACTAGGTGGGTCTTGCCCAGGCCCACTCCGCCGTATACGAAGAGGGGGTTGTAGGAGATCCCGGGATTCTCGGACACCTGGATGGCGGCGGCCCGCGCAAGCTGGTTCGCCTTGCCGGTCACGAAACTGTCGAACGTGAAGCCGGGATTCAGGCGGGCGCGTTCGAGCGTCTGGGGTACTTTGGGCGTGACTGGCGGAGCCACGGTGACGACCGGCGCGGCGGGGGTCGCGCGGATCGCACCATCGGCCCCGCGCGCCAGCACGAGCTTGAGGGATAGGGCCCCCAGCCCTTCTTCCGAAAACAGTTTTTCGATGCGGCCCGAAAACCGCTCCCGCACGAGTTCCAGGACGAACCGGTTGGGGGCCGCCAGCGTCAGGCTGCCGGGGTCCGAGGCGTTTCCGTCGACCGCCAGCGGGCGGATCCAGGTGTTGAACTGCTGTGCAGGGAGCTCGCGTTCAAGGCGGCGTAAACAGGCGTCCCAGAGGTTCTGCATCGTGTACTTTTTTGCGGTTGCTCGGCCCGCCCCGGCGAGCTCCTGAGCAACCGGAAAAAGACCGTATTTAATGACCTCGATTCTACCCGTTCCGGGACGAGTTATCCACAGGCTCGGCACAAAAATCCCAGAAAGTTGACAAGGGGTTAGCTACAGCGTGTAATACGCGCCTTTTTGCGCCCGAGGCTGTCATGAAGCGAACTTATCAACCCTCCAAAACGCGCCGTACGCGCACCCATGGTTTCCGTGCCCGGATGAGTACTCCCGGTGGCCGTGCCGTTATCAACAACCGCCGTGCGCGCGGCCGCGCGCGCTTGGCTGTCTGACCCTTTAAATCCGTCGTTACGAGTGCCAGGCGCCGGCGCATTGCGCATGGCAGGGTTTGGCCGGGACAAGCGCATTTGCACAAGCGCGGAGTTCGAAGCGCTGATGCGGGGTGGCAAGCGCCGGAACATGCAGGGATTCACGTTTTTTTTCGCATCACGTCCGGCCGGACCGGCCAGGCTCGGCATCCTGATATCACGTAAGCACGCCCCGCTTGCCACCGATCGGAATCGCATCAAACGATGCATCCGGGAGGCGTTTCGGCAAACCCAGGACGTGTTGGGCCCGGTCGACCTGCTGGTGCGCCCGCCTTACGGCCTTAAAACCTCCACGGGGACGGTCGGCGTGCTGCGTTCTTGCCTTGAAAGACTTGTGAAGTGAAAGCGCCCATTTGAAAACAGTCCTGCGCGCCCTGATCCGCGGCTACCGCTATTTTCTCAGCCCGATGCTCGGGCCGCGCTGCCGTTTCTTCCCCAGCTGTTCCGAATACGCCGATGAAGCAATCCGGTGCCACGGTGCACTGCGGGGCTCGCTGCTGGCTGCGCGCCGGATGGGCTGCTGCAATCCGTGGCATGCCGGCGGCTACGACCCGGTTCCCGGCAGGATCGAATCTTGAAATCCATGGACACCCAACGCCTCATCCTGTTCTTCGTCTTCAGTTTCTCGCTGCTCTTGCTGTGGACCGAATGGGAGAAAGAGCAACGGCCGAAACCCGTTCTGGTAACAGCGGGCAGCGTGCAACCGGGCGAGGTGAAAGCCATTCCGGGCGCGGTTCCCACGCCCGCCGGGGCCGTCCCTACGCCCACGACGGCCGCGCCAACGCCCGCCGCGGCCACGGCGGTGCCCGCGGCGGCAACGGCCAGGGGCGAAGTCGTTCAGGTCCGCACCGATTTGATGGTGGCCGACATCGACACGCTGGGCGCGAGCCTGGTCCGACTCGAACTGTTGAAACACAAGGAAACGAACGACCAGACGAAGAACTTGGTCCTCTTGGGGCCGGAGCACCAGTACTACGCGCAAAGCGGGCTGACGGGCGAGGGCGGGCCGAACCATCGCACGGCCTGGCGCGCGCTCCCCGGGGACCGGTCGCTCGCCGAGGGCAAGAACTCGCTCGAAGTGCGCTTCGTGGCCGAGGGCAAGGACGGGCTCACGGTCGAGAAGGCCTACACGTTCAAGCGCAACAGCTACATCGTCGATGTCGCTCTGGAGTTGCGCAATGCCGGCGGCGGCCCGGTCGCGCCGCATGCCTATTTCCAGCTCACGCATGACGGCAAGCAGCCCGCCGGAGGGAGTTCCCTTGCGCAGTCTTTCGGTGCGCAGAGCTTCAATGGGTTTGCCGAGTACACGACGGTCAAGAATTTCGAGAAGGTCCAGTACTCGGACATCGACAAGGGCAAGGTCGATCACGCCAAGCAGGCTACAGACGGATGGATCGCTTTCATCCAGCATTACTTCGTCGCCGCGTGGGTGCCGGCCGCGACCGGGTCGCGCGACTACGTAATCGAGAAGCGGCCGGACGGCCTTTATAGCGGACGCGTCGTGTTGCCAGTGCCTTCGATCGCCCCGGGCGCCACCGCGAAGGTTGTCGCACCCCTCTATGCGGGGCCGCAGGAACAGAACCGGCTCAAGGAAGTCGCGCCGGGTTTCGACCTCGTCGTCGACTACGGCTGGCTCACGATCATCGCGTGGCCGCTATTCTGGCTGCTCGAGAAGTTTCACAGCATGACGGGCAACTGGGGCGTCGCGATCATCCTGCTCACCGTCACGATCAAGATCGTCTTCTTCCCCCTCTCGGCGGCGAGCTACAAGTCGATGGCGAAGATGAAGGTCATCACGCCGCGCCTGACGAAGATCCGGGAGATGTACGCGAACGACCGGGCTCGCCAGAACCAGGCGATGATGGAGCTGTACAAGACCGAGAAGATCAACCCGCTGGGCGGTTGCTTCCCGATCCTCGTGCAGATCCCGGTGTTCATTGCGCTCTACTGGGTGCTGCTCGCGGCCATCGAGCTGCGTCACGCGCCGTTCATGCTCTGGATCCAGGACCTGTCTGCGCTCGATCCGTACTATGTGCTGCCGATTCTGATGACCGTCACCATGATCATCCAGACCAAGCTGAACCCGGTGCCGCCGGACCCGGTGCAGGCGAAGGTGATGCAGATCATGCCTTTCGTGTTCAGCATCTTCTTTTTCTTCTTTCCGGCCGGGCTGGTGCTCTACTGGCTGGTCAACAACATCCTTTCGATAACACAGCAATGGCAGATCCAGCGCATGTTCGAGCGCGGCAAACCTGCCCATGGAAAGCGCTGACCCGGCCCGCGACACGATTGCAGCGATTGCCACGCCGACCGGACGCGGTGGCATCGGGGTAGTACGGGTTTCCGGGCCTAACGTCCCCGCCATTGCCCGCGCGCTGACCGGCAGGGCGCTCCCTCCCCGCCAAGCCACGCTGGTGGCTATGCGCGACGCGCGAGGGATGCAGGTCGAAGAAGGCCTTGCGATTCACTTTACGGCGCCAGGGTCCTACACCGGGGAAGAGGTGCTGGAGCTGCAGGGGCATGGCAGTCCCGCCGCGCTTGGCGCGGTGCTCGCGGCCTGCATCGATGCAGGCGCCCGCCTCGCCGAGCCGGGCGAGTTCACGCGCCGCGCTTTCCTCAACGGGAAACTCGACCTCGCTCAGGCCGAGGCCGTCGCCGACCTCATCGAAGCGGCTACCGCTCAAGCAGCTCGCGCCGCGCTGCGCTCCCTGACCGGGGAGTTTTCCAACGCCATCCAGTCGCTGGCGGAAAAGCTCACCGAGCTGCGGGCGCTGACCGAAGCGATGCTGGATTTCCCGGAAGAGGAGGTCGACGCACTTCATCGCGAAGAGGTTGCGAAGCGGCTTGCAGCGATCCGGCAAGCCCTCGAACGGGTGCACAAGAGCAGCCGCCAGGGCAGCCTGTTGCGTTCCGGGATCAACGTAGTGCTCGCTGGCCGGCCGAATGTGGGCAAGTCCAGCCTGCTGAACGCCCTCGCCGGAGACGAGCGAGCCATCGTGACTGCGATCCCGGGCACCACGCGCGATACTGTTCGCGAAACGATTTCGATCGAAGGGGTTCCGCTAAACCTGGTGGATACTGCGGGATTGCGCGCTTCGTCCGATGAGGTCGAACGCCTGGGCATCGAGCGGACCTGGCGCGAGCTGGGCCGCGCCGACGTGGTGTTGCTGATGGTTGACGCAACGAGAGGATTTACACCCGAAGACGAAGCCATTCGTGCTCGCATCCCGCACGAGGCCAAGAGGATCCACGTCTGGAACAAGATCGACCTCACCGGCTTGGCTCGGGGTGTGCGCAGCGCTGACCCGCCCGAGGTGCTGATCTCCGCAAAAACCGGGGCGGGCATGGAATCGCTGCGCTCCGCACTCCTCGAAGCGGCCGGATGGGACCGGTCAGGCGAATCGCTGTTCGTCGCCCGCGAACGGCACCTGCGCGCGTTGGCCGAGGCGAGTGAGCGGTTGTCAGCCGCCGCCGCACAGCAGGACCAATGGGAATTCTTCGCCGAGGAACTGCGGCTCGCGCAACGCGCGCTTGGCGGGATCACGGGCGAATTCAGCGCCGACGACCTGCTCGGGGAGATTTTTTCGAGATTTTGCATCGGCAAGTGAAAGCCGCGCGCGATACGTTGCTGAACCCGTTGTTGAGCGTCACGCTCTGCGTGAGCGCCGGTGCGCTCTTCGACTGGCTCAAGACGCCCTTGCCCTGGATGATCGGCCCGCTGGTCGCGATGGCTTTGCTCAATTTCAGCGGTGCCCGCTTGCGCGCGCCTTGGGGCGCCCGCCAGGTGGGCCAGGTCATTATCGGCACCGCGCTTGGGCTGTATTTCACGCCCGTCGTCGCGCAGCAGGTCATTTCCTATTGGCCCCTGCTGCTACTCGCGGCATTGCTCGCGATCCTGATCGCGTGCGCGTGTGCGGCGTTCCTGAACAGCGTGACTGACACCGATCGCACGACCGCTTTCTTCGCCAGCGTGCCTGGGGGCGCGGCGGAGATGGCAGTGCTGGCGGAACGGTTCGGCGCGCGCGTCGACCGGGTGGCCATCGCCCAGTCCATGCGCATCCTGGCCGTCGTCATCGTTGTGCCTTTTGTGCTGACCTATTCGGGTGTCCACGGCGCGGACGTGTACGTGCCTGCGACCTCGAAGCTCGACTGGGGCCAGTTGGCCTTGCTCCTGATGATCGCAACCGCCGGGGCCGGCGTGCTTGCGCTAGTGCGCGCACCCAACGCCTTCATGCTCGGGGCGCTCTTCAGCGTGATCGCGCTGACGGTGTGCGAAGTGAACTTTTCCGCGATGCCCCCGGTCGTCTCCAACATCGGCCAGTTGCTGATCGGTTGCGCGCTCGGCGGACGGTTCGAACGCAGCTTCCTCGACCGGGTGCCGCGCTTCGTGGCCGCGACGCTTGCGAGCATCCTCCTGGCGATCGGCCTGGCGGCGGTGCTCGGCATTTCGCTCGCGTGGGCCTATGGCTTGCCGGTGCCCAGCGTGGTGCTTGCAACGGCGCCAGGCGGGATCGCCGAAATGTGCATCACCGCGAAAGTGCTCCAGCTTGGCGTGCCCCTGGTTACAGCCGCCCATGTCACGAGGGTGATCGTGCTCGTCACCGGCACTGGCACGCTCTTCCGGGTCGCGCGCGCTATCGCGGGAAGATACCGAAAGGCGTAGAGATACAACGGCTTGCCCGGGCACGCGCGATTTGCTGCGCGGCACTCCGCGTGCTTCCTGCAGCCCATCGACGGACCCTGAGCCGGGGCCCCACTGCTACAATTCAGCGCATTCGATTCTAGTAAATTGACCGGCCCGGCCAGCCCAGGGCCGTTTTCATTTGGAGCGCTCTTGATGGATCAGCCCGGCACCGACCTTTCCAATGCACCCGCCTACGTGCGTCACCGACGGCTGCGCGAGTGGGTCGCACATGTAGAGCAGCTCACCAAGCCCGAGCGCGTGGTGTGGTGCGACGGTTCGGACGAGGAAAACGAGCGCCTTTGCGGCGAGCTTGTGGATTCGGGAACCTTTCTGAGGCTCAACGAGAAACTGCGCCCCAAAAGCTACCTCGCGCGCTCCCATCCGACCGACGTTGCCCGGATGGAAGACCGCACTTTCATCTGCAGCGCAAGAAAGGATGACGCCGGTCCGACCAACAACTGGGTCGACCCGGCAGAAATGCGCGGCACGCTCGACCGGCTGTTCGACGGCTGCATGCGCGGCCGCACCATGTACGTCGTGCCGTTCTCGATGGGGCCGATCGGCTCGCATATCGCACAGGTCGGCGTCGAGATCTCGGACTCGGCGTACGTGGTCGTCAACATGCGCATGATGACCCGCATGGGCCGCGCCGTGATCGACCACCTCGGCGAAGACGGAACCTTCGTGCCTTGCGTGCATTCGGTCGGAGCGCCGCTGGTCGCAGACGGGAAGGACGTCGCCTGGCCCTGCAACGATAAAGAGAAATGGATCGTACATTTCCCCGAGACGCGCGAGATCTGGTCCTTCGGCTCCGGGTATGGCGGCAATGCACTGCTCGGCAAGAAATGCCTTGCGCTGCGGATTGCGTCGATCATGGCCCACGACGAAGGCTGGCTGGCCGAGCACATGCTCATCCTCGGCGTCGAATCGCCGAAGGGCGAAAAGCATTACGTGTCCGCGGCATTCCCTTCCGCCTGCGGGAAGACCAACTTCGCCATGCTGATCCCGCCCAAGAGCCACGCCGGCTGGAAGATCACCACAGTCGGCGAGGACATCGCCTGGATCAAGCCGGGCAAGGACGGCCGCTTCTACGCGATCAACCCCGAGTACGGCTTTTTCGGGGTAGCGCCTGGAACGTCGGAAGCGACCAACCCGAACGCAATGAAGACCCTGCGCGCCAACGTCATCTTCACCAACGTGGCCCTGACGCCGGAGGGTGACATCTGGTGGGAGGGTATGACCGAGACGCCGCCACCGAAGCTCATCGACTGGCAGGCAAACGAGTGGACGCCTTCGAGCGGCCGGCTGGCTGCGCACGCCAACGCGAGATTCACGGTGCCGGCGTCCCAATGCCCGTCCATGGACGAGAGGTGGGAAGACCCCGCAGGCGTGCCGATCTCGGCATTCCTGTTTGGCGGGCGCAGATCCTCTACCGTGCCCCTGGTGGTAGAAGCCCCGAGCTGGGAAGACGGGGTCTACATGGCGGCCACGCTGGGTTCGGAGACCACTGCGGCGATCACCGGCAAGGTCGGCGTCGTGCGCAGAGATCCGATGGCCATGCTGGCTTTCTGCGGCTACAACATCGGCGACTACTTCGCGCATTGGCTCAAGGTCGGCAAGGCCGTGGCCAAACCGCCGAAGATCTTCCGAGTGAACTGGTTCCGCCGCGATGCCGGCGGGAAATTCATCTGGCCGGGGTTCGGCGAGAACATGCGCGTACTGCAATGGATCGTCGAGCGTTGTGAGGGTACTGCCAAAGGCAGCCCGTCCCCGCTGGGCATCATGCCGCGTTATGAAGACATTTCCTGGAAAGGGCTGGAGAAATTCACGCCGGCCCAGTACGCCGAGCTGAGCGAGGTGGAGCACGACGCCTGGGCCGAGGAACTGCATTCGCACGACGAACTCCTCGGCAAACTCGGCAGCCACTTGCCCAGCGAACTCGAAACCCGCCGCACCCTGCTGCACGAGAAGCTCGCGGCCTGACACTGCGGAGGGGAGGGGATGAGCCACGTCTTTCATCGCAACCCGAAAAACGAGTATCCCGTCGCCGTGCGCGGCGACGGCGCCTACCTCCTGGACCGCGACGGCAAGCGGTACCTGGACGCCTCCGGCGGTGCGGCGGTCTCCTGTCTTGGGCACACGGACCGCGACGTGGTCGAAGCGATCAAGGCGCAGCTCGACCGCCTGCCGTTCGCCCACACGTCGTTCTTCACCAACGAACCGATGGAAGCGCTGGCCGACGAACTCATCCGGCGCTCGCCCAAGGCTTTCGACCGGGTGTATTTCGTATCCGGCGGGTCCGAGGCCGTGGAGGCCTCTCTCAAGCTTGCGCGCCAGTATTTCGTGGAGAAAGGCGAACCGCAGCGCAAGCACATCATCGCGCGTCGCGGCAGCTATCACGGGAACACGCTCGGTGCTTTGGCCGTGGGTGGCAATGCATGGCGCCGCAAGCAGTTCGAGCCGCTGCTCATCGATGTCGCGCATGTCTCGCCCTGCTTTGCCTACCGGGGCAAGCAAGCTGCGGAGACGGATGAGGCCTACGGCGGGCGACTCGCGGCGGAACTCGAAACCGAGATCCTGCGGCTGGGTGGCGACAAGGTCATCGCGTTCGTCGCCGAAACGGTCGTCGGCGCGACGCTCGGCGCGGTCACGCCGGTGGCGGGTTACTTCAAGCGGATACGCGAAGTCTGCGACAAGTATGGCGTTCTCCTGATCCTCGACGAAGTCATGTGCGGCATGGGGCGGTGCGGTTCCCTCTTCACTTTCGAGGCCGAAGGCGTGGTGCCGGATCTCGTCTGCATCGCCAAGGGGCTGGGTGCAGGCTATCAGCCGATCGGCGCGGTGCTCGCTTCGCGCAAGGTGTATGACGCGATCATCGGCGGCAGCGGATTCTTCCAGCACGGGCACACCTATCTGGGACATGCGGCGGCCTGCGCGGGCGCGCTCGCCGTGCAAAAGCGCCTTCACGAGGATGGGCTTCTGGCGCGTGTGAAGCCGATGGGCGAATTGCTCGAGAAGAAGCTGCGCGCGGCTTTTGGCAACCACCCGCAGGTCGGCGAGATCCGTGGACGCGGCCTCTTCCAGGCGATCGAGCTGGTCGAGGATCGTGCGACCAAGCGGCCGTTCGACCCGGCGCGCAAGGTCAACGCACGCCTGAAGAAGGCCGCCCTCGACGCGGGCCTGATGTGCTACCCGATGGGCGGGACGCTCGACGGCATCCAGGGCGACCACGTGCTGTTCGCGCCGCCCTTCATCGTCGAAGACAAGCAGCTCGACGAGTTGGTGGAGAAGTTTTCGCAGGCCCTCGCCGCCACCTTGGGCGCGCAGGCCGCGCTTGCCGCCTAGCACACGCTTCGATAAGCTTCCCGCTCGATCCTCAGGGGAGTCCTCCATGAAAAGAGCCACTATTTCTGCGGCGGTCCTTGCCGCGGCAGGCATTGCATTCGCAACGCCGGCCGTTCATGCGCAGCAAAAGTACGTAACGATCGGCACCGGCGGGGTGACCGGGGTCTACTACGCGGCCGGCGGCGCGATCTGCCGCTTGGTGAACAAGGACCGCAAGGTGCACAACATTCGCTGCTCGGTGGAATCGACCGGCGGCTCGGTGTTCAACGTCAACACCATCAAGGCGGGCGAGCTCGACCTCGGCGCGACCCAGTCGGATGTCCAGTACAACGCGGTCAAGGGGCTCACGCAGTTCAAGGACGGCGCGCACGGCGACCTGCGCGCGGTGTTCTCGCTCCACCCGGAGCCGTTCACGGTACTGGCGCGCAAGGAAGCCAACATCAAGGGCTTCGCCGATTTCAAGGGCAAGAAGTTCAACGTCGGCAACCCGGGCTCGGGCACCCGCGCGTCGATGGAGGAAATGCTCGCGTCGATGGGCTGGAAGCTTGGCGATTTCTCGCTTGCCTCCGAGCTCAAGGCCGACGAGCACGGCGCGGCGCTGTGCGACGGCAAGATCGACGGATTCTTCTATGGGGTGGGACACCCTTCGGCCAATATCCAGGACCCGACGACCTCCTGCGGCGCGAAGCTGGTGTCGCTGACGGGTCCCGCGATCGACAAGCTCGTGAAGGAAAAGCCGTACTACGCCTACGCCACGATCCCCGGCGGGCTGTACCCGGGCAACACGGCCGACACGAAAACCTACGGTGTGCTCGCGACCATGGTGTCCTCGAGCAAGGTGCCGGCCGACACGGTGTACGCGGTGGTCAAAGGCGTATTCGACAACTTCGACGAGTTCAAGAAACTCCATCCGGCGCTGGCGATCCTGTCGCCGCAGAGCATGATCAAGGATGGGCTGTCCGCGCCGCTGCACGAGGGCGCAGTGCGGTACTACAAGGAAAAGGGCTGGCTGAAGTAAGCCGGACAGCAAGGCCGATGACGGGGGCGGAATGAAAGTTCCGCCCTTTTTGTTTGGCGAGGGCTTCCAATGAGCGAGCAAGTCCGGCCCGTGGCCGGTGACCTGGAGCACCTGGTCAAGGAGGCCGATCTCGGCGGCCGCGAGCCGGTGGGCTCGGTCGGTGTCTTCCTCGCCCTGGTCGCGGCTGCCTGGTCTCTATTCCAGATCTGGTATGCATCGCCGCTTCCTTTCGTGGTCGGCGCCGGGATCTTCAATGACACCGAGGCACGTGCGGTGCACCTCGCGTTCGCGGTGTTTCTCGCCTTCGCGGCCTTCCCGGCGTTCAAGTCCTCGTCGCGCAAGGTCGTCCCACTGACCGACTGGGTCCTCGCCGTCGTCGGCGCGTTCTGCGCCGCCTATCTGTACCTGTACTACAACGAGCTCGCGACCCGGCCGGGCAAGCCCACGACCATGGACATGACCGTCGGCCTCATCGGGATCGGCATCATGCTCGAGGCCACGCGCCGCGCGATGGGCATGGGCATGCTCGTCACCACGGGCCTCTTCCTCATCTATATCTTCGCCGGCCCGTTGATGCCCGAGGTGATCCAGCACAAGGGCGCGACCGTGCAGCGGTTCGTGTCGCACATGTGGCTGACCACCGAGGGCGTGTATGGCGTGGCGCTCGGCGTGTCGGTGCAGTTCATCTTCCTGTTCGTGCTGTTCGGCACGCTGCTGGACATCGCGGGCGCCGGCAACTACATGATGCAGGTTTCCATCGCGCTGCTCGGGCACCTGCGCGGCGGGCCAGCCAAGGTGGCCGTGGTCTCTTCCGCGCTGAACGGGGTGGTCTCGGGGTCGTCGGTGTCGAACGTCGTGTCCGGAGGGATCTTCACCATTCCTCTGATGAAGCGAACCGGCTATTCGGGGGTCAAGGCGGGTGCGATCGAGGCCGCCTCCTCGATCAACGGCCAACTCATGCCGCCGGTGATGGGTGCGGCAGCCTTCCTCATGGTGGAGTACGTCGGCATACCCTATCCGGAGATCTGCAAGCACGCCGCGTTGCCGGCGATCATTTCGTATATCGCGCTCTTCTACATGGTGCACCTTGAAGCGCTCAAGTACGACCTCAAGGTCATTCCGCGGGGTTACGTACGCACATTCACGCAACGCGCGATGGGCTGGGCCCTCGGAATCAGCGGCACGCTCGCAGCCTGCGCCATCACTTACTACGGCATCACATTCATCCGGTGGCTCTTCGGAGAGCAGGCCGCTTGGGCGCTCGCCGGCCTCACGCTTGTCACCTATGTTGGCCTGCTCTGGTACTCGGCAAGGTATCCGGATGTGCCGCAGGACGATCCGCTAGCTCCCGTGCTCCACCTGCCGGAGCCCTGGCCGACCGTGCGGGCCGGGCTGCACTTCTTCATCCCGATCATCGTGCTGCTCTGGTGCCTGATGGTGGAGGAGTTGTCGCCGGGGACCTCGGCTTTCTGGGCCACGGCCACCGCGATCGTGCTGGTGGTCGTGCAGCCGGCCGGGCTTGCGCTCTGCCGCCGTACCGGCCTGGTTGCGGCCGGCTTGCGAAAAGGCTTCGAAGACCTCTGGAAGGGCCTCGTGCTTGGCGCGCGGAGCATGATCGGCATCGGTGTCGCCTGCGCGAGCGCCGGGCTCATCGTGGGTGTGATCACGCTGACCGGCATGGGGCTCATGATGACCGACTTCGTAGAGCAGATCTCGGCGGGCAACGTGCTGGTCATGCTCGTGCTCACCGCGATCATCTGCCTCCTCATCGGTGCCGGCGTACCCACGACCGCGAACTACATCCTTGTCGCAACCCTGATGGCGCCGGTCATCGTTGAGCTTGGCGCGCGCAGCGACCTGGTGATCCCGCTTATTGCCGTTCATTTGTTCGTGTTTTATTTCGGCATCATGGCCGACGTGACCCCGCCGGTGGGCCTGGCTTCCTATGCGGCTGCGGCGATCTCAGGCGCCGACCCGAACGCGACCGGCCTGCAGGCTACCTGGTACAGCTTTCGCACGGCGATCCTGCCCTTCGTGTTTATCTTCAACCCGCAGATCCTGCTGATCGGCGTCGGGTCCTGGTGGGAGATCGTCCTCGTGGCACTGAGCGCAATCGTAGCTTCGCTGCTTTTCGCTGCGGCGACCATGGGCTGGTTCCGCGCGCGCTGCACATGGCTCGAGATTGGGTTGCTGCTGGCAGCCACGTTCCTGTTTTTCCGCCCGGACTGGGTGATCGACCAGTTCCACGCGAAGTATCTTTCCGTGCCGACGAAAGAGATCTACAAAGTCGCGGAGGGGCTGCGCACGGATGAGTGGCTCGCCGTGGCGATCGCGGGCGAGTCGATCGAGGGCAAGGCCATCCGCAAGACCGTCGCTCTTCCCTTGGGCGAGGGCGCCAACGGCCGCGAGCGCCTGCGGGCAGGCGGCGTGACCTTGGCGGCGCTTGGCGATGACCTCGAGGTGGCGAGCGTCAAGTTCGGCAGCCGCGCGAAGAAGCTCGGTGTGGAGCAAGGCTTCCGGATCGTGGAAGTTCGCGTGATTAATCCTGCGCGGCCTTCACCGCACTGGGTCTTCCTGCCGGCGCTCCTGTTGGTGGCGTTCATCTGGTACCTGCAGCGCGGACGCACGCCCCGCGCAGCGCCCGGCACCCTATGATTGTTGAACATTTATGTTTGAATAACCAATGCCAGAGCGGCGTCTGAGCGAGTATGGTTGCCGGATATGGAAAACTGTACTGGCAGCATCGGCGGCGAGGACTTCCATTGGAGAATGTAATGGTGCCCGAGGAGTTAACCCTGCCGATGCCTAAGGCAGATGATCTTTGCCGCCAACTCGGGCGGGCCGATGCCATTCCACCCCGGACACAGCCGCAATGGACTACGCGCGGCGGGTAACTGAGGAAAATGTCCCAGCCGAGGCGGCCGGGCGGGCGTCTTTTGCGCTGGATGGCCGGATGTGATCGACGTGCTGGTCGTGGCTCGTGCCCGGCTGCTGCTCGAGCCCCGGGCGGCGATCGACGCGCGCGAGGCGGCCAAGCGCGCCGCGCCGGGCTGAAGACGGTGTTATCCATTGTCAAATCAGGCGGCAGGCATCCTTTTCGGGAGTGGCGAAATCCGCTAAAGTGGAGAATCATCGCGGTTCGAAGTGGAGGCGCCGGGCATCGCGCTTTTTTTTCGTGCTCAAGGCATAATGTTTTGCGTACCTGCCTTGGCCACACGAGGCCCCAGGAAAACCACAAATGGCTACACCCCCCGCTGACATAAAGACCCTAGGTCGCTACGACATCCAGGCCGTTCTGGGCAAGGGTGCGATGGGAGTCGTCTATGCGGGCATGGATCCGCGATTGCATCGCAAGGTTGCAATCAAGACCATTCTCAAGAGCGCGCTCGACGAAGACACGGCGCGTGAATACACGATGCGTTTCGACCGCGAGGCCCAGGCGGTCGCGCGACTGAACCACCCCAACATCGTGCAGGTGTACGACTTCGGCGCCGAGGGCGAGGTCGCGTACATTGTGATGGAGTTCATTCAGGGCAAGGAGCTCAAGGACTTCTTCGACGCGAACGAGCGCTTCGACATCAAGGAAGCCGTCCACATCATGGGCGAACTCTGCGAGGCGCTGCACTTCGCGCACGAGGCCGGCATCATCCACCGCGACATCAAGCCCGCGAACGTGATGATCGACAACAAGGGCCGCGTGAAGCTCGCGGACTTCGGCGTCGCGCGGATCACCGATGCAGACCGCTCCGCGTCCGAGAAAACACAAGCCGGCGCGATCGTCGGCACGCCGGCGTACATGTCGCCGGAGCAGATCGAAGGCGGCGACATCGATCGCCGCACGGACATTTTCTCGGCCGGCATCATCCTCTACCAGTTCCTGACGGGCGAAAAGCCGTTTACCGGCACGAGCACCTGGACGATCGCCAAGAAGATCCTGCAGGACGAGCCGGTGATGCCCTCGCGGCTGAACACCAATATCTCGCCCCTGTTCGACGCGATCATCGCCAAGGCGCTCGCCAAGAACATGAACTCGCGCTACCAGAACGCGCGCGATCTTGGCTCGGACCTGAAGAACGCCCTCGAAGGCAAAGCCGCAACCGACGAAAGCGACAAGACCATCGTCGGTTCGCTGGCCTTCGACGCCTTGCTGCCTCCGGCTGCGATCGCCAGCGCGGGTGCCGGTACATCCACAAGCACCGGCCAGACCAGCACCCAGGAAGTCGAGCTCGAATTCTGGCGCTCGATCAAGGACGGCAACGACGCCGACGACTTCGACCTGTACGTCAAGCAGTTCCCCGAGGGCATCTACACCTCTCTTGCCAAGCGCAAGAGCGCCAAGATTCGCGGTGTCGCCGACGATACGGCCACCAAGGGCCTCGCGGCCGCCGAGGCGGAGAAGCGGGAGCTCGAAGAAGCCGCCCGCAGAGAGACCGAGGTCAAGGCCAAGCTCGCCGAGGACAAGGCCAAGCTCGAGGCCGAGCTCCTCAAGCGCGAAGCCGAGTACCAGAAGCGTTCAGCCGAGGTCGAGGCGCGCCAGGCCGAGGAAGCCAAGGCCCGGGCCGCGAAGGAAATCGCCGAGAAGGCCGAGTTCGAGGCGCGGCTCGCCAAGCGCGAAGCCGACCTCCAGGTGCAGTTGAAGAAGCAGGAAGAAGAGCAGGCGCGCATCCAGGAAGAACTGAAGAAGAAAGAAGCCGAGACCGCGCACCTCACGAAGGAAATCCGCAAGAAGAAGGGGTCGCCCCTTGTGCCGGTCGCCATTGGCCTGTTGGTAGCGGCTATCGGCGGCGGCTCGGTCTATTATTTCACGCGCTCCCCGGACACCCAGGCGCTGATGGCCGCGCTCGAGGTCGCAAAGAAATCGAACGAGCAACTGATTTCGGCGCGGCAGGCCGAGCAAAGTGCCGCCAAGGAACTCGAGCTCGCGCGCCAGCGCGAGGCGGAAGCGAAAGCCTCGGGTGACGTGGTCAAGATGCAGCAGCTGGCCGAAGAGACGAAGCGCCGCGAAGCGGAACTGACCAAGCAAGCCGATCTCGTGAAGCAGCGCGAGGCCGAGGCCAAGGCTGCGGTGGCGAAAGCCGAGGAAGCCGCGCAGAAATCCAAGGACAAGGAAAAGGCCGACGCGCAGCAGAAGCTGAAGGACAAGGCCGCCGCCGACAAAGCCGCTGTCGACAAAGTCGCTTCCGACAGGGTCGCGGCCGAGAAAGCCGCCGCGGATCAGCAGCGCGCCGCAGCCGAGAAGGCGCGCGCCGACAAGGCCGCGGCTGACAAGGCGGAGGCCGATAAAGTTGCAGCTGCAGAGAAAGCGGCAGCCGACAAGGCTGGAGCAGAGAAGGCGGCCTTAGCCAAGGCGACGGCCCCAGTGGCTCCTCCTCCAAAGGCGCCAGAGGCGCCTAGGACCAAGATCACGGCGAGCATGGGTGCAGCCGAGCGCCTGGCAATTCGCGAGGAAGAAGCGGCTCGAAAAGCAGCCGAAGCCCGTGGCGTGCCTCCTCCCGTCGAGTCTACGGGAAGGCCGGGTGCTGGGGAGCAAGTCGCGAGCGTTTCCCCGACATTGACGGACCCTGCGGCTCAGACTCCAGGAGCGACGTCCGCGCCGACGACTCCGGCTGAATCCAAACTCTCGCTACTCGAGCAAGGCAAGGCCGCAGAGGCGGCGGGAAACATAAAAGGGGCCGTAAGATTCTATGTACGTGCAGTTCGGGCGGGCCAGTACCAAGCCGCGAAAGAACTCGGGGACATTTTTGCCGATGGCAAAGGGGATGTACCCAAGGATTACGGCGAGTCGCTCAAGTACTATTCCATGGCCGAAAAGAACGGCATCAAGTTTGACCGCAGCTCCGGCCGCGGCCGCTAATCGCCCTCGCGCGTCGCGTCTTCCTGCTCGCGTAAGTCCACTTACTGGTTTGCCGTTGTTGCCGCGCGACCGGTTGGAGAAACTTTCCCACCGGACTTGTTGCCGGATTTGGTAAATCACCGGGCTTTCGCCCGCACTCCGCTCAGGCGACCTTGTAGCGCTTGAGGATCTCGCGATTGACCTCGATGCCCAGGCCGGGACCGGTGGGCACCTTGACCACGCCTTTCTTGTGGCTGAACAAGTCGCCCCCAAGCTCTTCACGGAACGGGTTGTGCGTCTGTTCGTATTCGAGCATAGGAGGTTGCGGCACGAGGCAGGGCGGACATTCCGGAAGGGAGGCGAGGAAGTGCATCGTCGCCGTGAGGCCGATTGCGGTCCCCCAGGCGTGGGGCACGCACTGGATCCAATGGGCCTGCGCGAGCGCTGCGATCTTCTTGCATTCGGTGATCCCGCCCGCGGCGCAGACATCGGGCTGCACAATGTCCATTGCGCGGCGATCGATGATTTCGCGAAAGCTGAACTTGGTGAACTCGTTCTCGCCGCCGGCCACCTGCATGTCGAGGGCCGCAGTGACTTCCGCGTAGCCGTCGAGGTCTTCGGGGGAAACCGGCTCCTCGAACCAGTGGATGCCGAGCTTCTCCATTTCGCGGCCGATCGCGATGGCCTGCGGTACGTTGTAGCAGTGATTCGCGTCGACCATGAGCAGCAGGTCGGGTCCGACCGCATCGCGCACGGCGGCAATGCGCGCCAGATCCTTCTTCATCGAGCCCAGCCCGATCTTCATCTTCACGGCGGGGAAGCCCTGTTCCTTGTAGCCGATCGCCTCTTCAACTGCCGTCTCGGTGAGCCGATTCATGTCTGTGAAGTACAGGCCCGTGGCATAGGCGGTGAGGTCGGTGCGGAACGCGCCGCCGATCAGCTTGTGGATCGGCTTGTTGGTTGCCTTGCCGATGATGTCCCAGAGCGCGATATCGACCCCGCTGATGCCCGAGATCGTCATGCCGGTGAGGCCGTAATCCTTGACCTTGTTGTAAAGCAACTCCCAGATCACTTCCACATCGAATGGGTCGCGCCCGATCACGGAGGGTTTGAGGAGGGTGTCGACAACGCTTTTAGCGACCGCGGAAGGGCCGTAACAGTCGCCCCATCCGATGATTCCCTCGTCGGTAACGATCTCCACCACCAGCGCGCCCTTGGTCTTGTACCACCACCCCCGGGAAGAAGTGAACGGCGTTTCCACGTCGCACGAGAGCTGGTGAGTGATGACGTCGGTGATTTTCATTCCTGCTCCGGTGCCTAGTGGGATGCGCATGATCGGCGAATTTTTGGGGCGTTGCCAAGCCGGTTTCGCCATAACCACCAACAGCTAGTGTTTACTTCCACTAAGGCCTACAGATGTCGAAGCTAGAAAACTGCTGTTCCACGTGGAACACCCCTAAAGGCACAAACGCTCGCGCCTAGTTTCACGTGAAACATTCACGTATCATTGCGCTCCCAAGAGGCCTCCTGATTCCCCAAGATGCGTTTCCACAGCGAATTCGACGTGATCGTCGTTGGCGGCGGGCACGCCGGCAGCGAGGCTGCGCTCGCAGCCGCACGCACCGGTGCCCGCACCTTGCTGCTTACGCATAGCATCGAGACGCTTGGGCAGATGTCTTGCAACCCGTCGATCGGTGGGATTGGCAAGGGCCACTTGGTGCGGGAGATCGATGCCCTTGGCGGCGCCATGGCGCTGGCCACCGATGAGGCCGGCATCCAGTTCCGCACCCTCAACTCCTCCAAGGGTCCCGCGGTACGGGCGACGCGAGCTCAAGCCGACCGGGTCCTTTACCGCAATGCCATCCGAACCCGTCTGGAAAACCAGCCCCACCTTTCCCTGTTCCAGCAAGCGGTGGATGACATCGTTCTGGAGAACGGCGCGGTCGTCGGCGTCCGAACCCAAGGGGGCATCGAATTCCGTGCCCGGACGGTGGTGCTGACCACGGGAACATTCCTGGCCGGATTGATCCATGTGGGACTCGAAACCCACGAAGGGGGCAGGGCGGGAGATGCTGCGGCCGTGACCTTGGCTGCCCGACTGCGCGAGCTGCAGCTGCCGGCCGGCCGGCTCAAGACCGGGACCCCGCCACGGATCGATGGACGCACGATCGATTTCTCGCGCATGCTGGAGCAGGCCGGGGATACCCCGCCGCCCGTCTTCTCGTTCATGGGCGCGGTCGGGATGCATCCGGCCCAGTTGCCTTGTTGGATTACCCATACCAACGAGCGCACCCACGAGCTCATCCGCGGCTCGCTGGACCGCTCCCCGATGTTCACGGGCGTCATCCAGGGCGTGGGACCCCGGTACTGCCCGTCCATCGAAGACAAGATCCATCGCTTCGCCGGCAAGACCAGCCACCAGATCTTCCTCGAACCGGAAGGACTCACGACCAACGAGTTCTACCCGAACGGGATCTCCACCAGCCTGCCTTTCGACGTGCAGGTGGACTTGGTCCACAGTATTGCGGGTCTTGAAGCCGCCCATCTCCTGCGGCCCGGTTACGCCATCGAGTACGACTATTTCGACCCGCGCGCCCTCAAGGCGTCGCTGGAAACCAAGGCGATCGCCGGACTCTTCTTCGCCGGCCAGATCAACGGCACCACCGGTTACGAGGAGGCTGGGGCCCAAGGGCTTCTGGCAGGCCTCAATGCGGCACTGCAAGCCAAGGGAAAGGAGGCTTGGGCACCGGGCAGGGATGAGGCCTATCTGGGCGTTCTCGTGGACGACTTGGTCACTCGTGGCGTTTCGGAACCGTACCGGATGTTCACCAGTCGCGCGGAGTACCGCCTTATGCTCCGGGAAGACAATGCTGACTTGCGGCTGACAGAAATCGGTCGAAAACTTGGCTTGGTCGACAATTCGCGCTGGGATGCTTTCAACCGCAAGCGCGATGCGATCGCTGCGGAGCAGGAGCGGCTGAAGTCGATCTGGGTCAGTCCAAAAACTCTGCCTCCCGCGGAATCCGAGCGCGTGCTCGGCAAAGCAATCGAGCGCGAGTACACGCTGGCGGACCTGCTGCGCCGGCCGGATGTCTCCTATGGCTCGCTGATGTCGCTTCCGGCGGCGGGGCCGGGGGTTAATGACCCAGTGATCGCCGAACAAGTCGAGATCCAGGCCAAGTACGCGGGTTACATCACGCGCCAAAGGACCGAGGTCGAGCGTCACGAGTCGCAAGGCGCCCTCAAGCTGCCGCGTGATCTCGACTATTCCGAGGTGCGCGGTCTCTCGCGCGAGGTCCAGCAAAAGCTCGATCGCTTCAAGCCCGAGACCATCGGCCAAGCGGCGCGGATGCAGGGGGTGACGCCGGCTGCGGTTTCACTGCTCTTAGTCCACCTGAAACGCGGTTTTCCAGCCGAGAAGAAGTCGGCATGAACGTGGCGACAACGCTTGCCGAAGGATTGGAAAGGCTGGCTCTCGCGCTTCCGGAGGACGCGACTCGCAAGCTCCTGGCGTACGTCGACCTGCTCGCCAAATGGAACCGAACCTATAACCTGACCGCCATCCGGGAGCCGCAACGCATGGTCAGTCACCACCTGATCGATTCGCTTGCGGTCCTTCCACACCTGCCTGGAGGATCGCTGGTCGATGTCGGGGCGGGCGGCGGGCTGCCGGGGATTCCCCTCGCGATCGCGAAGCCCGACATGCGCCTGACCCTGAACGACAGTAATCACAAGAAAGGCGCGTTCATGCAGCAGGCGGTGATCGAGCTCGGGTTGAAGAACGTCGAAGTGCACATCGGCCGCGCGGAGGAGTGGCGCCCGGCTGAACGATTCGATGGCGCAATTTCACGGGCCTTCGCGGAACTCACCGACTTCATCGGCGCTTGCCGCCACCTCGTGAAGCCCGGCGGCTTCTTCGCCGCCATGAAAGGGGTCTATCCCCACGAGGAAATCGCCAGGGTGCCGAGCGGTGTGCGATGTGAAACCGTGCTCAGGCTAGACGTTCCCCATGTCGAGGGTGAACGTCATCTCGTCCTCTGCAACGTGGGCGGATAACGATGGCGCGGCTGATTGCCATCGTGAACCAGAAAGGCGGGGTGGGAAAAACCACCACGAGCGTGAACCTGGCCGCGAGCCTTGCCGAGAGCGGACGGCGCGTGCTGCTGATCGACCTCGACCCCCAAGGCAACGCCACCACTGGCAGCGGCGTCGACAAAAAAACCATCTCCCGCACGGTGTACCAAGTGCTGCTCGGTCTCGGGGAGATCGCCGGGATCCGCACGGCGTCGGAGTCTGGCAAATACGACCTGCTGCCCGCCAATCGCGAACTGGCCGGCGCGGAAGTCGAGCTTGTCGATCTTCCAAACCGCGAAGGCCGGCTCAAGGCGGCGCTTGCGAACGTAGAGTCCGAATACGATTTCGTGCTGATCGACTGCCCGCCTTCGCTCTCTCTGCTCACCATCAATGGATTGGTCGCTGCGCACGAAGTGCTGATCCCGATGCAGTGCGAGTACTACGCACTCGAGGGCCTCACCGATCTCGTCGGCACGATCAAGCGCGTGCGCGCCAACCTCAATCCTTCGCTCGAAATCGGCGGCCTGCTGCGCACGATGTACGACCCGCGCAACACGCTCTCCCAGCAAGTCTCCGCGCAACTCGAACAGCATTTCGGCGACAAGGTTTACAAGACGCTCGTGCCGCGCAACGTGAGGCTGGCGGAAGCCCCGAGCTATGGCATGGCCGCAGTCGTTTGGGATCGCGCCTCTAAAGGCGCGCAGGCCTATCTAGCGCTTGCCGAGGAAATCCTGGCGCCAAGCGTGGCCGCATGAGGATCCGGAAATGAACAAGCAGAAAGGACTGGGGCGGGGGCTCGACGCGTTGCTTGGAGGCGACGAGGCGCCGAAGGATTCGCTGATGACCTTGCCGGTCAATCGAATTCGTCCCGGCAAGTACCAGCCGCGAACGAAGATGGACCAGGAGGCGCTGGCGGAGCTCGCGGCATCGATTAAGTCGCAGGGGCTGATGCAGCCGGTCCTCGTTCGGCCGGTCGAACGCGATCGCTACGAGCTCATCGCCGGCGAGCGCCGCTGGCGTGCGGCGCAGATGGCCGGCCTGAATGAAGTGCCAGCACTCGTGCGCGAAGTGACGGACGAAGCGGCGCTGGCGATGGCGCTGATCGAAAACATCCAGCGGGAAAACCTGAACGCAATGGAAGAGGCTGCCGGCCTGCAACGACTCGTGCACGAATTCAAGATGACGCACCAGCAGGCTGCGGATGCCGTGGGGCGCTCACGCAGCGCGGCGACCAACCTGCTGCGGTTACTGAACCTTGCCAAGCCAGTGCAGGTCATGGTGATGGAGGGCGTGCTCGAGATGGGTCATGCGCGCGCCTTGCTCGCGCTCGACGGCGCACGCCAGGTTGAAGCGGCCAATCGCTCGGCCGCGCGCGGACTCTCCGTGAGGGAAACAGAAGCGCTTGCGCAACGGTGGATCAAGAGCGACGCGACACCTGCGAAGCAAAAGAAAGTCGATCGCGACATCGCGCGCCTCGAGGAAGAGACTGCCGAAAAGATCGGCACCACGGTCCAGATCAGGGCCGGGCGCAAAGGCACCGGCAAGCTGATCCTTCACTACGCCAGCTTCGAGCATCTAGACGAACTGATCGCAAAACTCTGCCAGCGTTAAGGACCCCTACGCGTTGCTGCACTGCGGCGCCGGATTGACTGTGAATGCCAAGGACAATTACAATCGACTGGTTTGCTCGATGCGACAGAACGATCCCGATGCTTCGCATCCAAAGCAGGCCGATCCGTACCGTACTGACCTGGCAGGTCATCGCCACAGCCGCACTTTCTCTGTTTTCGGGCTGGCTTGAAGGGGGGCACGGCGCACTCTCCGCGACTTTGGGAGGCGCGGTCGGACTGGCGGCCGGATTGGGCTTCGCAGTGATGGTGCAAAGGGGCAGGGACAAGTCTGCGGGGGGAACGCTGGTGACGGCGCTGCAGGCCGAGTCGGTCAAGATCGGACTCTCGGTAGTTCTTCTCTGGATGGTGCTGACAACCTACGACGGCGTGATTGCGCCGGCGTGTGTCGGATCGTTTATTTTGTCGATCCTGATTTTTTCGATGGCTTTCTTCGTCCGCGACAATGGCAACCGGTAAAGAACTCACCCCCACTGAATACATCGGTCATCACCTGACCCATGGGACGCGCCAGATCGGCGACGGCGGATTCTGGACGCTGCATTTCGATTCGATCACGGTGGCGATCCTGCTCGGATTCGTCGGCGTCGGCTTCATCTGGTGGGTTGTGCGCGGCGCCACGTCCGGCGTGCCCAATAAGCGCCAGGCGTTCGTCGAGCTGCTGTTCACCTTCGTCGACGACCAGGCCAAGAGCATTTTCAAGCAGGGCGACCGCAACAGCTTCATCGCCCCGGCGGCACTGACCGTGTTCGTCTGGGTGCTGCTGATGAACGCCATGGATTTCCTGCCGGTGGACATCATTGCGCTGGGCACCAGCAAGATTTCAGAGCACGGCTTTCGCATCGTGCCGACTGCGGACGTCAACACCACCTTCGCCCTCGCGCTCACGGTTTTCGCGCTGATGATCTACTTCTCGATCAAGGTCAAGGGATTCGGGGGATGGATGCACGAACTCTTCACCACGCCGTTCGGCAAGTGGCTGTTGCCGCTGAACCTGCTGTTCAACGCGATCGAATACCTTTCCAAGCCGCTGTCGCACTCGCTGCGGCTGTACGGCAACATGTATGCAGGCGAGCTGATCTTCCTGCTGCTCTGGACTTGGGCCGCGACGGGCATCCTCGGCGTGGTCTTCGGTTCCGTGTTCGGGGTGCTCTGGGCGATCTTCCACATCCTGATCGTCGCGCTGCAGGCCTATATCTTCATGATGCTCACCATCGTCTACCTGTCGATGGCGCACGAGCACCACTGACCATAAACGATTCTCCCGATTACTCTTCCGCAAAAGAAAGGAAACTGACAATGGACAAACTTCAAGCGATCGCGATGGTGCAGGCCTATACCGGCATCGGCATCGGCCTCATGATCGGCCTTGGCGCGCTGGGCGCGTGCGTGGGCGTGGGCATCATGTGCAGCCGGTTCCTCGAAGCCGCGGCCCGCCAGCCCGAGCTCACGGACTCGCTGCAGGCCAAGGTGTTCCTGCTGCTCGGCCTGATCGACGCCTCGTTCATCATCGGCGTGGGGCTGGCCCTGTGGTTCGCCACCGGCAACCCGCTGCTCGCCAAGCTCGGCTAAGCCGCGCCGCCGGCATTTCCCGCTAGGGGCAAGCATGAATCTCAACCTGACGCTGTTCGCCCAGGCCGTCGTATTCCTGGCGTTCATAGGTTTCACGATCAAGTTCGTTTGGCCGCCGATGCTGCGTGCGATCGAGGCAAGGCAGAAGAATGTCGCGGATGGCCTCGCGGCTGCCGACCAAGGGCGCAAGTCGCTGGAAAGTTCGGCCAAGGTCGCCGCAGACGAAATCCAGGCGGCGCGCACGCGTGCGGCCGAGATCCTCGGCCAGGCCGAGAAGCGAGCATCGCAGATGATCGAAACGGCCAAGGCCGCGGCCAAGGAAGAAAGCGGCCGCGAAAAGGCCGCGGCTAAAGCGGAGATCGAGCAGGACGTTTCGCGCGCGCGCGAAACCCTGCGCGAGCAGGTCGCCTCGCTCGCGGTGGCCGGTGCCGAGAAAATCCTGCGCCGCGAAGTCAACGCGCAATCGCACGCCGAGCTGCTGCAGCAACTCAAGAAAGAGCTCTGACCGGATGGCCGAAACCGCCACGATCGCCAGGCCATACGCCGAAGCGCTCTTCGCGCTGGCCGACCAATCCGGCTCGCTTGCGCACTGGTCCGAGACGCTCGGGCAACTGGCCGCGATCGCCCAGGCGCCCGAAATGGGCCAGCTGCTGGGCAATCCCAAGGTAACGGCTGCGCAATTCGTCGACCTGTTTTCCGTGGGCGGCGCGATGCCGGCGGAAGCCAAGGCCCTGCTGCAAATGCTGATCGAGAACCGGCGCCTCAAAGCGCTGCCCGCGGTGCGCGACCAGTTCGAGCATCTCAAGGCCGAGCGCGAGGGCGCAGTCGACGCGTTCGTCGAAACCGCGTTCCCGTTCCAGTCCGGCGAGCTCGAAGCGCTCGTGGCCGACCTGGAGCGCCGCTTCAAGCGCAAGGTCCGCCCGCAGGTGAGCGTCAACAAGGAGCTCATCGGCGGCGCCCGCGTGAGCGTCGGTGACCAAGTCATCGACGGCACCGTGCGCGGCAAGCTCGACGCAATGAACGCAGGATTGATGGGCAGCTGAGCCGCATTTCTTCGACCCTTCAGCGCCCGCACCCAAATCCACTTACCAGATCGGAAACGTCATGCAACAGCTGAAACCCTCCGAAATCAGCGAGCTGATCCGCACGCGGATCCAAAGCCTCGCGCTCAAGTCCGATGTGCGCACTCAGGGCACCGTCATTTCTGTGACCGACGGCATTTGCCGCATCCACGGCCTGTCCGACGCGATGGCCGGAGAGATGCTCGAGTTCCCCAACAACACGTTCGGCCTCGCGCTCAACCTCGAGCGCGATTCGGTCGGCGCGGTGATCCTCGGCGAGTACGAGCACATCTCCGAGGGCGACACGGTCAAGTGCACCGGCCGCATCCTCGACGTTCCGGTCGGCCCGGAGCTGATCGGCCGCGTCGTCAATTCGCTCGGCCAGCCGATCGACGGCAAGGGTCCGGTCAACGCCAAGATGACCGACGTGATCGAGAAAGTCGCCCCGGGCGTGATCGAACGCCAGTCGGTTTCGCAACCTGTGCAGACCGGCCTCAAGTCCATCGACTCCATGGTGCCGATCGGCCGCGGCCAGAGGGAACTCATCATCGGCGACCGCCAGACCGGCAAGACCGCGGTGGCGATCGACGCGATCATCAACCAGAAAGGCAAGGACCTCTTCTGCATCTACGTCGCGATCGGGCAGAAGGCCTCCTCCGTCGTCAACGTGGTGAGGAAGCTCGAAGAGCACGGCGCAATGGCTTACACCATCGTCGTGGCGGCCACCGCGTCCGAATCGGCCGCGATGCAGTTCATCGCGCCCTACTCCGGCTGCACGATGGGCGAATACTTCCGCGACCGCGGGCAAGACGCGCTAATCATCTATGACGACCTGACCAAGCAGGCGTGGGCCTACCGCCAGGTGTCGCTGCTGCTGCGCCGCCCGCCGGGCCGCGAAGCCTATCCGGGCGACGTGTTCTACCTGCATTCGCGTCTGCTTGAGCGTGCCGCGCGCGTGAATCCCGAGTACGTCGAGAAATTCACCAAAGGCGCGGTCAAGGGCAAGACCGGTTCACTAACCGCGCTGCCGATCATCGAAACGCAGGCTGGCGACGTGACCGCGTTCGTGCCGACCAACGTGATCTCGATTACCGACGGGCAGATCTTCCTCGAGACCGACCTCTTCAACGCCGGCATCCGTCCCGCGATCAACGCCGGCGTTTCGGTGTCGCGAGTCGGTGGCGCCGCGCAGACCAAGGTCGTGAAGAAGCTCGGCGGCGGCGTGCGCCTCGCGCTCGCGCAGTACCGCGAGCTCGCGGCCTTCGCGCAGTTCGCCTCCGACCTCGACGAAGCCACCCGCAAGCAGCTCGAGCGCGGCCGCCTCGTGACCGAACTCATGAAGCAGCCGCAGTACGAGCCGCTGCAGGTCTGGCAGATGGCACTGGTGCTGTTCGGGGTCAACAACGGCTATTTCGACGACGTCGACGTGCGCAAGGCGCTGGCCGCCGAGAAGGCGATGCAGGCGTACATCAAGGACAAGTACTCGGCGCTCATCGACCGCATCGAGAGCACCAAGGACCTGTCCAAGGAAGACGAAGCCGAGTTGCACACCGCGATTCAGGACTTCAAGAAAAATGGTTCGTACTAACCACGGCGCGTACTAAGCAAGAGGCCCTGCAATGCCCGGCAGCAAGGAAATCCGCACCAAGATCAAGAGCGTGCAAAACACGCGCAAGATCACCAAGGCCATGGAGATGGTCGCCGCCTCGAAGATGAGGAAGGCGCAGCAGCGCATGCGCGCCGCGCGTCCTTATGCGGAAAAAATCCGCAACGTCGCGGCCCACATGAGCCACGCCAACCCCGAGTACCGCCACCCGTTTCTGGTCGAGCGCAACTCGGTCAAGAAAGTCGGCATCATCGTGGTCACGTCGGACAAGGGCCTGTGCGGCGGCCTCAACACCAACGTGCTGCGCATGGCGCTGGCAAAGATGCGCGAGTGGGAGGGCGAAGGCGAGCAGTTCGAGGTCTGCGCCATCGGCAACAAAGGCCTGGGCTTCATGCAACGCCTCAAGGCCAACCTGGTGTCGCATGTCACGGGGCTGGGCGACACGCCGCACATGGACAAGCTCATCGGCGCGGTCAAGGTCATGCTCAGCGGCTATACGGAAGACCGCTTCGACCGGCTCGTGATCTTCTACACCAAGTTTCTCAACACCATGAAGCAGGAACCGGTGATGGAGCAGCTCCTGCCCCTCTCCGGTGACGCGATGGGTGCGCCCGAAGGCACGTGGGACTACCTGTACGAACCGGAGGCCAAGGTCGTCATCGATCAGGTGCTCACGCGCTACATTGAAGCGCTGATCTACCAGGCGGTGTCGGAAAATATCGCCTCCGAGCAGAGCGCGCGCATGGTCGCAATGAAGGCGGCCAGCGACAACGCAGGCAACGTCATCGGCGAATTGCAGCTCATCTACAACAAGTCGCGCCAGGCGGCGATCACCAAGGAACTCTCGGAGATCGTCGGCGGCGCCGCAGCCGTATAGGTTTTATACAAGATCCTGTCTTTGTGCGGATGGCATTTCATCCGCACAAAGACAGGATCCAACGAACTTGAATTTTTAGGAATCTGCCCATGAACCAAGGAACAATCGTCCAGTGCATCGGCGCCGTGGTCGACGTCGAATTCCCGCGCGACCAGATGCCCGCCATTTACGACGCGCTCAAGATGGACGAGATCGGCCTCACGCTCGAAGTGCAGCAGCAACTCGGCGACGGCATCGTGCGCACCATCGCGCTGGGCTCCTCCGACGGCCTGCGCCGCGGCATGACCGTGGTCAACACCAAGAACCCGATCATGGTGCCCATCGGCCCCAAGACCCTCGGCCGCATCATGGACGTGCTCGGCCGCCCGATCGATGAAGCAGGTCCCATCGGCGCGGAGAAGACCTCCTCGATTCACCGCACCGCGCCCAAGTACGAAGAGCTCTCGCCTTCGCAGGACCTGCTCGAAACCGGCATCAAGGTGATCGATCTCGTCTGCCCTTTCGCCAAGGGCGGCAAGGTCGGCCTCTTCGGCGGCGCCGGCGTGGGCAAGACGGTGAACATGATGGAACTCATCAACAACATCGCGAAGAAGCACTCCGGCCTCTCGGTGTTCGCCGGTGTGGGCGAGCGCACCCGCGAGGGCAACGACTTCTATCACGAGATGAAAGACGGCGGCGTGCTCGGCAAGGTCGCCCTGGTGTACGGCCAGATGAACGAGCCGCCCGGCAACCGCCTGCGCGTCGCGCTGACCGGCCTCACGATGGCCGAGGCGTTCCGCGACGAAGGCCGCGACGTGCTCTTCTTCGTCGACAACATCTACCGCTTCACGCTGGCCGGCACGGAAGTGTCCGCGCTGCTCGGCCGCATGCCTTCCGCGGTGGGTTACCAGCCCACGCTGGCCGAGGAAATGGGCCGCCTGCAGGAGCGCATCACCTCCACCAAGACCGGCTCGATCACCTCGATCCAGGCCGTGTACGTGCCGGCGGACGACCTGACCGACCCGTCGCCCGCGACCACGTTCGGCCACCTCGACTCCACCGTGGTGCTGTCGCGCGACATCGCGTCGCTCGGCATCTATCCCGCCGTGGACCCGCTCGACTCCACCAGCCGCCAGATGGACCCGCATGTCGTCGGCGAGGAGCACTACAACGTCGCGCGCTCGGTGCAGGCGACGCTCCAGCGCTACAAGGAATTGCGCGACATCATCGCGATTCTCGGAATGGACGAGCTTTCGCCCGAAGACAAGCTGGCCGTGGCGCGCGCGCGCAAGATCCAGCGCTTCCTGTCGCAGCCTTTCGACGTGGCCAAGAACTTCACCGGCCAGGACGGCAAGTACGTGCCGCTCGCAGACACGATCAAGGGCTTCAAGGGCATCGTCAACGGCGACTACGACCACCTGCCGGAACAGGCGTTCTACATGGTCGGCGCGATCGAGGAAGCGGTCGAGAAAGCGAAGACCCTGCAGTAATGGCCAACACCATCCACGTCGACGTCGTAAGCGCAGAAGAGCAGATCTACTCGGGCGAGGCGGAGTTCGTCGTCCTGCCGGGCGAGGCGGGCGAGCTGGGGATCTATCCCCGGCACACGCCGCTCATCACGCGCATCAAGCCCGGCACGGTGCGCATCAAGCCCGCAGGCGGCGGGCCTGAGGAACTGATCTTCGTCGCGGGCGGCATTCTCGAAGTGCAGCCCAAGGTTGTCACGGTCCTCGCCGATACGGCCATCCGGGGCCAGGACCTCGACGAGGCCAAGGCGCTCGAAGCGAAGAAGCGCGCCGAGGAAGCCATGCACGACCGGACCGGCAAGATGGAATACGCGCAGGCGGCGGCCGAACTGGCCGAGGCGGCGGCCCAGATCGCGGCGATCCGCAAGCTGCGGCAGAAAAGATAGCGCACTCGCAAGTGCATCGTGAAAGCACTGCGCGCGAAGCAGTGCAAAGGGGCAGTGCGAGCTGCCCCTTTTCATTTGGAGCCGGACCAAGGTGATATGGCGCCCCCCCTGCATCAAGCCATGATGGACACCTGCGATCTCCTCGTCGTCGGCGGCGGCATCAACGGCATCGGCATCGCGCGCGATGCGGCAGGCCGCGGCCTCTCGGTGCTCGTGGTCGAGAAGGACGACCTCGCGTCGCACACTTCGTCGTGGTCCTCCAAGCTCATTCACGGCGGATTGCGCTACCTCGAGCAGTACGAGTTTCGCCTCGTGGGCGAAGCACTGGCCGAGCGCGAGGTGCTGCTCGACATCGCGGGGCATCTCGTCTCGCCGATGCGGTTCATCATGCCGCACGTGCCCGAGCTGCGCCCGCGCTGGATGATCCGCGTCGGGCTCTTCCTGTACGACCATCTCGGCCGCCGGACTTCGCTGCCGGGATCCGAGGGCATCAGCCTCGCCGGGCCGCCCTACAACGCGGGACTCAAGGAAAGCCTGCGCAACGGGTTCATCTATTCCGACTGCAAGGTCGATGACGCGCGCCTTGTGGTTGCGAATGCGCTCGATGCGAAGCGACTCGGGGCCGAGATCCTCACGCGAACCCTTTGCGTAAGCGCGCAAAGGCAAGACGGCACGTGGCATGCGCAGATCAAGGACGCCCGGGGAAACACCCGCAACGTGACAGCGCGGGCCGTTGTCAACGCAGCCGGCCCCTGGGTCAAGGAGGTCCTCAACGGGCACCTGCACCAGCCGAGCCGGGACAACGTGCGGCTCGTCAAGGGCAGCCACATCGTGGTGCCGAAAGTCTACGAAGGCGGCCACGCCTTCATCCTGCAGAACGACGACCAGCGCGTCGTGTTCATGATCCCGTACGAAGGCTGTTTCACGCTGATCGGAACGACCGACGTGCCGGTCGAGGGCGACCCCGGCCGCCCGCAGGCGAGCGACGAGGAAGTCGCTTACCTGTGCCGCGCGGTGAACCGGTACCTGTCGAAGGCGGTCACGCCTGCGGATGTCGTATGGCGGTACGCAGGCATCCGCCCGCTCTACGACGACGGATCGAGCGACCCATCCGCGGTCACTCGCGACTACACGCTGCGCGTCGACGACGACCAGGGCGCGATGGCAGTCCTTTCGGTATTCGGCGGCAAGATCACCACCTACCGACGGCTCGCCGAACATGCGATGGAAAAACTGGCGCCCTACTTCCCGGGACTCAAGCCTGCATGGACGGGCAAGGCGAGGTTGCCGGGCAGCGATTTTGCGGGATCGCGCGAAGCCGCCTACGAAACCCTGCGCGCGAACTATCCGCAATTGCCCGCGGACACTTTGGGCGGCGTATTCCGGCGCCATGGGACGCTTGCCGCAGCGGTGCTTGGCGACGCGCGCACCGAAGCCGACCTGGGCGAGCATTTCGGCGCCGGCCTGCACTCGCGGGAGGTGCAGTACCTGGTCGAGCACGAGTGGGCGCGCGCGGCCGAAGACGTCCTGTGGCGGCGCACGAAAGCCGGGCTCCACCTCACGGCGGCGCAGGCCGAACGCGTCGCGCACTGGATGCCGCGCTGATGCGGCCGCTCGCCGGACTGCCCTCACAGGGCATTCGCGGACTGTTCTTCGATATCGACGACACCCTCACGACCGAGGGCCGGCTGACCTCACTGGCCTACTCGGCGCTCGAGCGATGGAAAGAGGCCGGCCGGATTTCCGTTGCCGTCACCGGCCGCCCGGCCGGCTGGTGCGATCACATCGCGCGCATGTGGCCGGTCGATGCCGTGGTCGGCGAGAACGGCGCGTTCTACTTTTGCTACGACGCCAAGGCAAGGCTGCTCGAAAAGCGCTTCTTGCAGGATGATGCGACGAGGGCTGCCAACCGGGCGCGGCTTGCCTCGATCGGCGCGGGCATTCTCGCAGCGGTGCCGGGATGCGCGCTCGCATCGGACCAGCACTATCGCGAGACCGACCTGGCCATCGACTTCTGCGAGGACGTGCCGGCGCTGCCGCTCTCCGAGGCCGGGCGCATCGCCGACCTCATGCGCGCCGAGGGCCTCACCGCGAAGATCAGCTCGATCCATGTCAACGGCTGGTTCGGCGAGTACGACAAGCTCGGCATGGCAAAGACGCTCGCCAGCGAGCGGTTCGGAACGGATCTCGACCAGACGCGGGAGCAGTTCGCCTACGCTGGGGACTCGCCCAACGATTCGCCAATGTTTGCGTACTTCCCGTCCTCGGTGGGGGTCGCTAACGTCCGCCGTTTCGAAACGTTGCTCGATCCGCCGCCGGCTTTCGTGACCTCCGCCGAGGCGGGCGCCGGGTTCGCCGAGCTCGTAGACCACCTGATGGGCCGCTGAGTGGAGTACTGGTGGCTCTATCTTGCGATCGGCGCGGTGGTCGGGTTCCTGGCCGGCCTGCTCGGTGTCGGCGGCGGTATGATCCTCGTGCCGATCCTGCTCTTCGTGTTCGGCGCCAAGGGGCCCGAGTTCGGATTCCCGCCGGAGCACCTGATGCACATGGCGCTGGCGACTGCCATGGCTACGATCCCGTTCACCTCCGCCGCGAGCGTTCGCGCTCACCAGTTGCGCGGCGGCGTCGACTGGAAAATCGTGATCGGCATGCTGCCGGGGCTCGCGCTCGGCGCCGTAGCCGCAGCCCTCGTCGCTGGTCGGATTCCCGGGCGGCCGCTGGCGATCTTCTTCGCCGTTTTCATCTTCTACGCCGCGACGACAATGTTCTTCGACCTGAAGCCCCGCGGTACGCGAGCCCTTCCCGGCCGGGGCGGGCTGGCGGTCGTCGGCGCGATCGCGTCCTTCCTGGCGGCTTTCGTTGCCGCCGGCGCGGCTTTCATGACGATCCCCTTCATGACCTGGTGCAATGTGCCGCTCAAGCGCGCAGTCGGGACAGCCTCCGCGATCGGTTTTCCGCTCGCACTGGCGGCAAGCGTCGGCTATGTACTCGCCGGGCTGCAGGCCGGACCCTTGCCGCCGTGGAGCCTGGGATTCATCTACCTGCCGGCGCTTGCGCTGATCGTTTTGCCCAGCGTGCTCCTGGCGCCGACCGGTGCGCGCGTGTCGCAACGCATGCCGGTCAAGCTGTTGCGGATCATCTTTGCCGTGATGCTCTATGCAATCGCGATCCGCATGGTGGCCAGCCTCTGGTAGGAAATGTCAGTAGAACTCACCGAAGAGCCGCTCCAGTACTAGACTTAGTGCCCGTAAATGTCAGTAGCGCGCTGCGCTACAAATAAATTCCGCCAGCCTGTCGCGGTCGCGCGCGCACTGAGGTAGATTTGCGGATATGGCTCCGCGATTCCTCAGCCGGCTGTTTTCATCCCGCCAGGAAGAGCTGGCCCTGCTCGCCGACGGCCTCCTCTCGGAGCGCGGCGAAGCGTCCGGCGTCGCCCGCGCCCGCGAATTGCTGGAGGCCTATACCAGCGCACCCGCGGAAGTGAAGCTCCAGTTCCTCACCATGCTGGCCGAGCGATTCGCCGCCGATCCCAGGCGCATCGAGGAAGCGATCGCCAGGTACCAGGCCGACCCCGGGCCGGAACTCGCCCGCAAGCTGCACGAGGCCGCCGAGGCGCGCCTGCAGGAACTGCTGCGCCGCCTGAACCTCGCCCCCGGTGGCACCGAAGTGCTCGTGCGCATGCGCGAAGAAGTCCTCCGCAAGTTGCCCGGCCATCCGGAGCTCAGGCGCGTCGACGCCGATTTCAGGCACCTCTTCGTGTCGTGGTTCAACCGGGGATTCCTGAACCTCAGGCGCATCGACTGGTCGACCCCCGCTTCGATCCTCGAGAAGATCATCCGTTACGAGGCCGTCCACGAAATCCGCGGCTGGACCGAACTGCGGGGCCGGCTCGATCCACCGGACCGCAAATGCTTCGGCTTCTTCCACCCGACGCTGGTCGACGATCCGCTGATCTTCGTCGAGGTCGCGCTCACGAGGACGATCCCCGACGCGATCGCGCCGCTGCTAGACGTCTCGCGCCTGCCGATCGATCCCAAGCGCGCGACCACGGCGGTGTTCTATTCGATATCGAACTGTCAGGATGGCCTGCAAGGCGTGTCGTTCGGCAATTTCCTGATCAAGCAGGTGGTCGAGGAGCTGCGGCGCGAGATGCCGCATCTAAAGACGTTCGTCACGCTCTCGCCGGTCCCCGGTTTCGCGCAGTGGCTGGCGCGAGATGCCAAGGCCCTGTTGTCCGTGGAGGAACTCGAGATCCTCAAGGGTATCGAGCAGCCGCAGTGGTATCGGGCACCCGACATCGACGCTGTGGTGCGGCCGGTGCTCTCCAAGGCCGTGGCCACCTACCTGCTGCAGGCCAAGCACTCCTCCGGCAAGCCGCGTGATCCGGTGGCGCGTTTCCACCTCAATAACGGCGCCCGGCTCGAGCGGGTCAACTGGCTGGGGGACCTCTCGCCCAAGGGCCTGCGCGAGGCGGCTGGGTTCATGGTCAATTACGTCTACGACCTCGACGAAATCGAGAACAACCACGAGGAGTTCGCCCACAAGCACGCGATCGCCTCGTCCCGCCACGTGCGCAACCTGCTGCGCGTGAAACCGCACGCCACTGCCACCGGCTGAAAGCGGGCGGGCGCGGGATTCCGTTGGATAATCCCGGCCTGAGAAAATCCCTAGGAACACCCATGGCCGGACCGTTGTCGCATATCCGAGTGCTCGACCTTTCGCGCGTGCTCGCAGGCCCCTGGGCGGGGCAGAACCTGGCCGACCTCGGCGCCGAAGTCATCAAGGTCGAGCGCCCGAAAACCGGTGACGATTCGCGTGCTTTCGGCCCGCCATGGATCAAGGACAAGGACGGGAAAGACTCCAAGGACTCCGCTTATTTCACAGCCGCCAACCGCGGCAAGAAATCGGTCTCGCTGAATATTTCCAAGCCCGAGGGCCAGGCGATCGTGCGCGAGCTTGCCGGGTTGAGCGACGTGCTGATCGAGAACTACAAGTTCGGCGATCTCGCGCGCTACGGCCTGGGCTACGACGACCTCAAGGCGATCAACCCGCGCCTCATCTATTGCTCGGTCACCGGCTTCGGCCAGACGGGCCCCTACCGCGAGCATCCCGGCTACGACTTCATGGTGCAGGGCATGGGCGGCATGATGAGCGTCACCGGCGAGGCGGATTCCGCCCTCGGCGGCGGGCCGCAGCGCGCCGGCGTGCCGGTGGCCGACATCATCACCGGCATGTATGCGTCGATCGCAATCTGTGCAGCGCTGGCACATCGTGCCGAAACCGGCATTGGCCAGCACCTCGATCTCGCGCTGCTCGATTCGCAGATCGCGCTGCTCGCCTACCAGAACACCAATTTTTTCTCGACCGGGGTCCCGCCCAAGCGCATCGGCAACCTGCACCCGAACATCGTGCCCTACCAGCCGTTCAAGACTTCGGACGGCGACGTGATCCTGGCCTGCGGCAATGACAACCTGTACCGCAAGTTCTGTGAGGCCGCGAGGTGCACCCAATACATCGAGGATCCGCGCTTCGCCACGAACGGCAAGCGCGTCGAAAACCGCACCGAGCTCACCCGCCTGCTGCAGGAGGTGTTCTCCAAGCGCACCACCCGCGAATGGGTCAAGGTGCTCGAGGCCGCGGGCGTGCCGAACGGCCCGATCAATAACCTCGCGCAGGTCTACGAGGAGCCGCAGGTCAAGGCGCGCGGCATCCGTGTCGAGATGGACCATCCGGTGGCCGGCAAGCTCTCCACCGTGGCAAGCCCGATGCGCTTCTCGGCCACGCCGGTCGAGTACAAGGTGCCGCCGCCTCTCGTCGGGCAGCACACCGACGAAGTGCTGAAGCAGGTGCTGGGCAAGAGCGAAGCCGAGATCGCTGCGCTGCGTTCGGCAGGCGCCCTCTAGCCCGCGCTCTTTGCCACGGCGACCAGCAGCACGTACATCGCGGCCGCGCTCGAGAGAACGCCTGCGAGCAGATTCTTTTTCGTGACCACGAAATAGACGACCAGCGCAACGGCGGTCGCGGCGAGCCGCTGCCAGAGTGCGGTGTTTTCAAGTGCCCCCGAGGGGATCAGCACGATGCGGCTCACCAGCCCGGCAAGCATCGCGAAGGCCACGCAACCCACCCACGCGAAAAGCTCGCTGTCGGTCGAGAGCTTCGCCGACACGGCCACGCCGAGCCCGCGCCAGAGATAGGTCCCAGCTCCGCACGCGATTACGAGGAGCATGTACTCGCTCATCTTGAGCGCGCTCGCCTGCGCCAGGCACGATGCGCAGCGTAGCCGAGCGTGCCGCCGACCAGCCCGGCCAGCATCACGCTCCACTGCGGCGTGACCAGGTGTGCAAGCGGACCCACGATCGCGCCGAAGACGATGGCAGCGCGGCCGAGCGCGTCGTTGGTGCTGCCCGCGAGCATGAGCAGGAAATAGATCGGGCTCATGAATACGAACGCGAGCTTGGCCAGCGGTGGCAGCAGGTCGCCCGCGACGAAACCGAGCGCGGTGGCGGCGCTCGCGGAGGCCAGAAGTGTTAGCGCAAAGCCGAAGAAATAACCGAGGCGGCGCTCGGGCGGGATCGAGGGAAAGCGGGCCATCGCCCAGGCCCAGCCGGTCATCGAGATCAGTTGTGCGACCGCGTAATAGCGGGGCTGGCGGCTCGGCGCTTCGCGCAGCAACGGCATCATGACCACGGTCATTGGCAGGAAGCGCACTGCGGAGATCATTACGCTGAGCAACACCGCAAAAAACGGGGCGCCGAGCGTGTGCATCTCGACAAGGATCAGTTGCCCCGGCAGCGCCCAGATGAAAACCGTCGAGAGCAGCGTGCCGCTAAACGACAGTCCGTTTCCCGCCGCCAGCGCGCCAAAGCCCATGTACCCGGCAGCCAGCACCAGGGCCGGAATGCCGGTGGCGTCGCGCGCGCCTTGCCGGTAACTGCCGGTCGAATCGATGCGGTCCATGGGCGTCAAAAAAAAGGCCACGGTCGAGCCGCGGCCTTCCCTGCAGTCGGAAAAAACGCCGCGATCAGTTGTCGACCTTGGCGCCGGCGTCCTTGACCACTTTGGCCCACTTCACGATCTCGCTGCGAACGAGCTTTTCCATTTCCAGCGGCGGCATTCCGCCCACTGTGGCGCCTTGCTCGGCCCAGAGCTTCTTCAGGTCCGGATGGTCCATGGCCTTGACGGTTTCCTGGTAGAGCCTTTGCTTGATCTCGGGCGGGGTCCCTTTGAGCACCCAGATGCCGTACCAGGTCCGCACTTCATAACCGGGGACGCCGGCCTCGATCACGGTCGGGATATCCGGCAGCGCGGGATTCCTCTGCGCGCTGGTGACGGCGAGACCACGCAGCTTTCCACCCTTGATCTGCGCCGACGAGGTGCCCAGCCCGTCGAACGCCAGGTCGACCTGGCCGGCCAGCAAGTCGAGCATCAGGGGACCGGCGCCACGGTAGGGGATGTGCGTCATGAACGTGCCGGTCATGGTCTTGAAAAGCTCGGCGGCCATGTGATGCGTGGTGCCGCTGCCGGCCGAGCCGTAATTGAGTTTTCCCGGATTGGCTTTGGCGTACGCAATCAGGTCCTTGAGCGTCTTGAAGTCGTGCTTGGGGTGGATCGACACCACGTTCGGGACGAAGGCCGCCACCGTCACCGGCTCGAAATCCTTTTCCAGGCTGTACGGAAGCTTTGTGTAGAGGCTTTCCGCGATCGTGTGGTGCACGGCGCCGAAGAAGAGGTTGTAGCCGTCCGGCGGTCGCTTCGTGACGTTCGCCGCACCCACCGTGCCGCCTGCACCGCCCTGGTTCTCGACGATGAACTGCTGGCCGAGCTGTTGCGAGAGTTTCGCCGCAATCGGCCGCGCGAACGTATCGGTGCCGCCGCCGGCGGGGAACGGGTTGAGGAAGGTCACCGGCTTGGTGGGCCAGGCTTGCGCGTTGGCCAGCGATGCGGCGGCCGCCATCGAAAGCGCGGCAGCAAGGCGCAGGCCTGCATTAACGGTTACTTTCATCGATGTCTCTCTCCAGGATTGTCTGCAGCTCGTGCGGCTGCTAAGGGCGGGCAATGTTAGCAGAGGGCGCCCCGGTCAGCGTCCGGGGAACTCCGGCTTTTTCTTGGCGAGGAAGGCCTCGTAACCGATGCGGAAATCCTCGGTGCCGAAACACGCGAAGCCTTCGTCGTACTCCTCGTCCGTCAGCGGGCGCGGATCGGCCAGCCGGCGAGCGAATTTCTTGTGCCAGCGGGCCACTAGCGGCGCGCCTTCGGCAATGCGCCCCGCAGTGGCGAGCGCCTCCGCCTCGACCTCGGCATCCGGCACCACGCGTGTGACCAGACCTTTTTCCTTCGCCTCGGCAGCCCCGAAAACGCGGCCTTCGAGCAGGATCTCCATGGCGGTGGCGCGCCCCGCGAGCTCGATCAGGGCGCCGATCTCGCCGTAGGCCATGACCAGCCCAAGATTCTTGATCGGCACGCCGAAGCGCGACGACTCGCCGCAGATCCGGATGTCGGCCAGGCCCGCGATCTCCATGCCGCCGCCGACGCAGATCCCGTGGATCATCGCCACCACCGGGTGACGGCAGTTTGCGATCGCGTCGATCGTCGAATGCATGATGCGGCCGTAGGCGCGCGCCTGCTCGACGTTGCTGCGCTCGTTCTCGAATTCGGAAATGTCGTTGCCCGGCGCGAACGATTTGGTGCCCGCGCCGCGCAGGACGATGCAGCGGATAGAGTCGTCGTCGGACAATTCCCGGAACACCTCGCCCAGGCGCTGCCACATGGGCTTGGTGAGCGCGTTGAGCTTCTCCGGGCGGTTCAGCACGACGGTGACGATGCCGCCGTCGCGCTGGACCAGGATGCTCTCGGAGTACTGCGCGCTCATTCCAGTCGGATGTTCGCGTCTTTGACGAGCTTGGCGTACTTGGTGAGTTCGGCGCGCATGAAGGCGCCGAATTCGTCCGGCGAGAGCTCGCGCAGCTGGGTGCCGACCTGCTCGAGGCGCGCCTTCACGTCCGGCTCGCGCATGGCCTTGTTGATGTCGGCAGCAAGCTTGCTGACGATGTCCCTCGGCGTGGCGGCCGGCGCCATGACGCCATACCAGTTGAGGATCTCGAAGCCGACGAGGCCTTCTTCGGCGAACGTCGGCACGTCGGGCAACTGCGCGAGGCGCCTGGGCGTGGAAATTCCCAGTCCGCGCAGCTTGCCGGCCTTGATGTGCTCGAGCACCGGCGGCATCGTGTCGAAGTTAAACGACACTGTTCCCGCCAGCAGATCCTTGATGGCGTCGCCGCTGCCCTTGTAAGGCACGTGCAGCGCGTTAGTGCCGGTGAGCAGCTTGAACATTTCGCCCGAAAGGTGTTGCGAGCTGCCGTTGCCTGAGGACGCGTAGGTGAATTTGCCGGGATTAGCCTTCAACAGCGCGACCAGCTCCTTCATGTTCTTAGCCGGCACCGAGGGATGCAGCGAGAGCACGTTGGGCACGTAGCCCACGTACGCCACCGGTGCGAAATCCTTGATCGGGTCGTAGGGGAGCTTGCTCATGAGGTTGGGGGCGATGGCATGCGAATTGGCGTGCCCCATCATGAGCGAGTAGCCGTCGGGCGGACTTTTGGCGAGCACGTCGGCACCGATGGTCCCGGTAGCGCCGGCGCGGTTTTCGATCACGACGGTCTGGCCGTACCACTCGCCGAGTTTCTGCCCGATCACCCGGGCCACCACGTCGGTGCCGCCGCCTGGCGGGAAGCCGACGATCATGCGGATCGGCTTGGCCGGATACGGTTGCGCAAGTGCTGCCGGCGAAACGAAAACGATCGCCGTAACCGCCGCTGCGGCGGCCAAGATTCCAACCAACATGTCTCCTCCTTGTTATGGGTATTGCGTCGCCGGAGCGGACCTACTCCAGCACTTCGCCGGATTGCTTCAGCACGCGCCGCGAGTAATAGCAGAAAACCGCATCGACGTATTTCTTCTTCAGCCGGTAGTCATGCGCTTCCCGGATGCATTCGGGCTTCACGTCGCGGATCGTGCCCGCGGCCATCGCCATCAGCTGGATCTTCGCGGCACGCTCGATGAAGATCGCGAGCATGGCCGCCTCTTCCATGGTCGGGCATGCGGCCAGTTGGCCATGGTGGCCGAGCAGGATCGCGCGCTTGGCGCCGAGCGCTTCGTGGATCAGGCGCCCTTCCTCGTCACCGATCGGCACGCCGGGATATTCGGGCATCCACGCGCAATCCTCGTAGAACATCGAGGTGTCCATGTGCGGCGCATTCAGCGGGACGCCCAGCATCGACAATGCCGAAATGTGCGGCGGATGCGTGTGCACGATGGCATTCACTTCCGGGCGGTGGCGGTAGATCCACAGGTGAAAGCGGTTCGCCGGGTTGGGCATGCCCTCGCCCTCGACGATGTTGAGGTCGTCGTCGACCCTGACGATGTTGCTCTTTTGCGCCTCGTCGAACCCCAGGCCGAAGCTCAGCATCCAGTAGGTGCCGGGCTCGGCGGCGCGCGCCGTGATCTGGCCGGCCAGCGCGGATTCATGCCCTTCATCGGTCAGGATGCGGCACGTCAGCGCCACCTTCTCGCGCAGCGACCAGGCGGGCACCATCAGGTGCTGGTCCATGCGCTCGCTGGTCTGGCGGTGGTAAAAGCCCTTGTCGCGGATGATTTCCTGCGTCTTCATCGATGCTGCTCCTCAGTCCACCTTGGCGCCGGAATCCTTGATGACCTTCGCCCACTTCACCATTTCGGACCGCAGGAAGGCCGCAGTCTGCTCTGGCGTATTTTCGCGGATCTCGGCGCCCTGCTGCGCGAGCTTCTCGCGCACGTCCGGGCTGTGGATGGCCCGGTCGAGCTCGGCATACAGCCGTGCAATCACTTCCTTGGGCGTGCCGGCCGGCGCGTACAGGCCGTACCAGTTCTCCGCGAGGAGGTTCGGGAAACCCGACTCGGCCAGCGTCGGCACATCGGGCAGGAGGGCGATGCGCCTCGGGCTGGCAACGCCAAGCGCGCGGAGCTTTCCCGAGCGGATGTGCGGCAACAGCGTCACGGAAGTCTCGAAGGTCATGTTGACCTGCCCGCCCAGCAGGGCGGCCACGGCGGGCGCGCCGCCCTTGAAAGGCACGTGGACGATATTGATGCCGGCCGCATCCTTGAACAGTTCGCCGGTCAGGTGAAAGACCGTGCCATTGCCGGAAGAGGCCATGGTCAGCTGGCCGGGCTTCGATTTCGCCAGCGCGACCAGTTCCCTGACCGAGGTGGCCGGGACGGAAGGCTCGACCGCAAGCACGACGGGGAGCGAGGCGACAACCGAGATCGGCGCGAAGTCCTTTTGCGTGTCGTAGCCGAGCTTCGGATAGATGCCCGGATTGATCGCGTGGCTGGTCGGCGCGAACAGCAGCGTATAGCCGTCGGCCGGGGCCTTCGCCACGATTTCGGTGCCGATGGTGCCGCCGGCGCCCGGCCGGTTGTCGATCACGACCTGCTGTCCGAGCGATTCGCCGGCTTTCTGCGCGAGGATGCGCGCGATCGTGTCCGTGCCCGCGCCAGGCGTATACGGCACCACCAGGCGGATCGGCTTGGCCGGATACGGTTGCGCATTTGCGTTCATGCCGACTGCGGCGAGCCCGGCAAGCACGGCGATTCCCAGCCACTGCGGCACAAGCTTCCTCATGCGGCGGCCCGTTGCTTCGACGCGCCTTGCGCGTGGCACTCCGAGAGATAGTCCATCGCAGCCTGCACGCCGCCGTTCTTGACCTGCACACCGGCGAGGCCAAGGCCCATCTCGACGCCGGCGAGCGTGCCCATCAGGGTGAGGTCGTTGAAGTCGCCCAGGTGGCCGATGCGAAACACCTTGCCGGCGAGCTTGCCCAGGCCCGTGCCGAGCGACATGTCGAACTTCTCCAGGATCACGCGCCGCACGTCGTCTGCGTTGACGCCCGCAGGCACCATGATGGTGGTCAGCGCGCCCGAATACTCGGCCGGGTTGAGCGCCAGCACCTCGAGGCCCCAGGCACGCACAGCGCGGCGCGTGGCTTCCGCATGCCGCTGGTGGCGCGCAAACACATTGTCCAGGCCCTCCTCGAACAGCATGTCGAGCGCCTCGCTCAGGCCGTAGAGCAGGTTCGTGGCAGGCGTATACGGGAAATAGCCGGTCTTGCCGCTGGCAAGCATCTCGTCCCAGGCCCAGTACGAGCGCGGCAGCTTCGCGTCCTTCGATGCGGCGAGCGCCTTGTCGCTGATGGCGTTGAACGACAGGCCGGGCGGCAGCATGAGGCCTTTCTGCGAGCCGGCGACCGTGACATCCACGCCCCACTCGTCATGCCGGTAGTCGATCGAGGCCAGCGAAGAAATCGTGTCGACCATGTACAGCGCCGGGTGCTTCGCCGCGTCGATGGCCTTGCGCACTTCGCCGATGCGGGAGGTCACGCCGGTGGAAGTCTCGTTGTGCACCACGCACACCGCCTTGATCGTGTGGCCGGTGTCCTCGGAGAGCCGCTTCTGGATCGCTGCGGGATCGGCGCCATGGCGCCAGTCGCCGGGCAGGAACTCGGTCACGAGCCCCAGCCTGGTCGCGAGCTTCTGCCACAAGACGGCGAACTGCCCGGTCTCGCTCATGAGCACGCGGTCGCCGGGGGACAGCGTATTGACGAGCGCCGCTTCCCAGGCGCCGGTGCCTGAAGCCGGATAGATCACGACATGGGCTCCGGTCTTGAAGATCTTCTTCATTCCGCTGATGCACGCCTTGCCGAGTGCGGCAAAGTCGGGGCCCCGATGGTCCATGGTCGGCCGGTCGATGGCGCGGAGCACGCGGTCGGGCACGTTGGTCGGACCCGGGATCTGCAGAAAATGACGGCCGGCACGGTAAGTCATTGAAGCCTCCTGATTGCATTCAATTGCGAACGCGGGGTGCAGCAAAGGGGTGCAGCATTGCATTTCGCGAGTAGATTTTGTATTATGAATTCAAATCTGGCTGAAAGCAACTTGGGGAATATCCGCAATGGGCAGTGTTGAAAACCTTGCATTGGCGCAATCCGACTCACCTGCCGAACAGGCCAGCGACCGTCGGATCGGGCGCCGTCCGCTGCACGAGGAAGTGATCGACCAGTTGCGCGATCGCATTGTGCAAGGGGAACTCGCGCCCGGCGTGCGGCTGAACGAACGCGTCCTCTGCGAGCAGCTGGGCATTTCACGAACGCCGTTGCGCGAGGCGATCAAGATGCTTGCGACCGAGGGCCTGGTCGAGCTCCTGCCGAACCGGGGCGCGATCGTCACGCCGCTGAAGTCCGAAACCATCGCCGACACGCTCACCGTGATGGGCGCTCTGGAAAGCCTGGCCGGTGAGCTCGCCTGCGCAAACGCGACCGAAGCCGACCTGTCCGAGATCCGTGCGCTGCATTTCGAGATGCTCGCGCACCATGCCCGGCGCGAGCTCGCCGGATACTTCCGCTTCAACCAGCTCATCCACCTGAAGATCATCGAGGCCTCGGGCAATCCCGTGCTGACCAATACCTACCGCCAGCTGAACGCCAACGTGCGGCGGGCGCGCTATATGGCCAACCTCTCGCGGGAGCGGTGGGATGCCGCCGTGCGCGAGCACGAGGAGATCCTCGCCGCGCTCTGCTCGCGCGATGCGCCGCGGCTCAAGCGCCTGCTGGCCGAGCACCTCGCGCACAAGGTGGCGAGCGTCATGGCCGCGCTCGAAGCCAACGCCGCCGTCGCGGCCTGACTTGGCGACGCGAGGATGAACGCGCCCGGGAGTGTCCTCGGCGGCACGCAGGCCGTGCCGATCCGGGTAGTGAAGACCCGCCCGGGGGATTCGGCGCTCGCGGCCCGGCTGCGGCGCGAGGTCGAGGGCGAGGTGCTGTTCGATGCCGCCTCGCGCGGCCGGTATTCTACCGACGCTTCCATTTACCAGGTCGAGCCCGTCGGCGTCGTCATCCCGCGCACGCCCGAGGCCGCGCGCATCGCGATACAGATCGCAATCGAGGAAGGCGTGCCGGTGCTGGCGCGTGGCGCGGGCACGTCGCAATGCGGGCAGACCGTCGGCGCGGCGCTCGTGATCGACAACTCGAAGTTCCTTAACCGGGTGGTCGAAGTCGATGCCGGGAAGCGAACGGCCCTCGTCCAGCCCGGCGTGGTCCTCGACCAGCTAAACGCGGAGCTGAAGCAACATAAGCTCTGGTACCCGGTCGACGTATCGACCAGCGCGCAGGCCACGCTTGGCGGCATGGCCGGCAACAATTCCTGCGGGTCGCGCTCGATCGCCTACGGCAACATGGTGCATAACGTGTTGGCGATTGACGCCCTGCTCTCGACCGGCGAGCGCTATCGCTTCGGGCGCATGGACGACCGCAGCGGCCCGCCGGGTTACGTCGCGTTGCTGGACAGGCTCGGGGCGCTATACCAACGCGACAAGGACGAGATCGAGGCGCGCTTTCCCAAGCTCCTGCGCAAGGTCGCCGGCTACAACCTGGACCATCTGGGACCGCCGCATGCCAATGCCGCCCACCTGCTGGTCGGTTCGGAAGGCACGCTCGCCTATTCCGAGCAGCTGCTGCTCAAACTCTCTGCGTTGCCGGTGCACAAGACCCTCGGGGTGGTGCACTTCGAGAAGTTCTACACGGCGATGGATTCCACGCAGCACATCGTGAAGCTGGGCCCCACCGCGGTGGAGCTGGTCGACCGGACCATGATCGGGCTGGCACGCGACATCGGCGCCTTCCGCAAGACCGTCGATGCGGTCATCAAGGGCGAACCCGATGCGGTGTTGCTGGTCGAGTTCTCCGGCGAAGACCACGGGACGCAGGTTGCGAAGGTCAAAGAGCTGGTCGAACTCATGGGCGACCTGGGCCTGCCGGGCAGCGTCGTCGAAGTCCTCGACCCCAAGCTGCAGAAGGAGTTCTGGGAAGTACGCAAGGCCGGCCTCAACATCATGATGTCGATGAAAGGCGACGGCAAACCGGTGTCCTTCATCGAGGACTGCGCGGTGCCGCTGGAGCACTTGGCCGAATACACCGACCGCCTGACCCAGGTCTTCCACAAGCACGGCACGCGCGGCACCTGGTACGCGCACGCCTCGGTGGGCACGCTGCATGTGCGGCCGATCCTCGACATGCGCGCATCGGGTCCCATGGGCGGCGCCAAGCAGATGCGCGCCATCGCCGAGGAAGCCTGCGCGATGGTCAAGCAATACAAGGGCGCGTACTCGGGCGAGCATGGCGACGGGCTCGTGCGCTCCGAATGGATCGCGCCCTTTTTCGGGCCGCGCCTCACTGCGAGCCTCGCCGAGATCAAGGGCTGGCTGGATCCCGCCGGCCTGATGAACCCGGGCAAGATCGTCGCGCCCTCGAAGATGGACGACCGCAGCCTGTTCCGCTTCAAGCCGGGCTACGCAACGTCGGTGCCGAAAACCGCGCTCGACTGGGGCGAATGGGGCGGCTTCGACAAGGCCGTCGAGATGTGCAACAACAACGGCCATTGCCGCAAGTTCGATGCCGGCACCATGTGCCCCTCCTTTCGCGTGACCGGCGACGAGAAGCATCTCACGCGCGGTCGCGCGAATACGCTGCGGCTCGCGCTGTCCGGGCAGGTCGAGGGCCTGCGCGGCGAGGACGCGCTCGCCTCCAGCGAGGTCAAGGAAGCGCTGGACCTGTGCGTCTCGTGCAAGGGCTGCAAGCGCGAATGCCCCACGGGCGTGGACATGGCGAAGATGAAGATCGAGTTCCTGCACCAGTACAGGAAGCGCCATGGCCTGTCGTTGCGCGACCGGCTGGTGGCCTTCCTGCCTCGCTATGCGCCGTGGGCCGCGCGCCTCGCGCCGTTGACCAACTTCCTCATGGCGCTGCCGGGGCGCGAAGCGTTGACCGGCTTGTCGTCGCGCCGGGCAATGCCGCAATGGCACCGCGAAACCTTCATCGACCGGCAGCGTGTCGTGCGGGGCGGGCGCGAAGTGGTCCTGCTGGTCGACACGTTCAGCCGTTACTTCGAGCCCGGGAACGCGCGCGCCGCGATCAAGGTTCTCGACGCCGCAGGCTATCGAGTCCACGTCGCGCGCCCGACCGGCGCGCATGACCGGCCGCTGTGCTGCGGGCGCACGCTGCTTTCGGCGGGCCTCGTGGACGAGGCGCGCAAGGAAGCCCGACGCACGCTCGACGCATTGCGGCCGTTTGTTGCCAGCGGCCTGCCGATCCTCGGGCTCGAGCCCTCGTGCCTGTTTACGCTGCGCGACGAATTCGAATCCATGCTACCGGGTGAGGAAACGCGCGCGCTCGCCGCGCAAGCGATGCTGTTCGAGGAATTCCTCGCGCAGGAAGCCGATGCCGGGCGTTTGAAGCTTGCGCTGAAGCCCGTCGCGAAGCGGGCCCTGCTGCACGGGCACTGCCACCAGAAAGCTTTCGGCGTCATGGGCGCGGTGGAAAAGGCGCTGCGGCTGGTGCCGGACCTCGAAGTCTCGACGGTGGAATCCAGTTGCTGTGGCATGGCCGGCGCCTTCGGGTACGAGGCCGAGCATTACGACATCTCGATGAAGATGGCCGAGGCGAGCCTGCTGCCGGCCGTGCGCAAGGCCGCGGCCGACACGCTCATCGTCGCGGACGGGACGAGCTGCCGGCACCAGATTGCGGACGGCGCAGCGCGTCCCGCAGTCCATGTGGCGCGCGTTCTGGCCGACGCGCTGGCCTGAATCCTTGCCTGCCCGTCGCCTCGCACTGTACCGGTACCGATACACAAACTGCCCGGAGCGCCGCTCCAGGAGACGACCTCCGACACTAATTCTGCTTAAATCGCGCGCATGACCGCAGTTGACGAGGCTGCCCTCATGCGCTCCGTGCGCGCCCTTTGCCGCGCGGAGCCGCGCTTCGCAGGCATCGTGGCAAGACACGGCTTGCCGCCGCTGTGGCCGCGCGCGCCAGGTTTCCCGACGCTTGCACTGCTGATGCTGGAGCAGCAGGTGTCGCTCGCGCAGGCTCGCGCGATGTTCGGCCGCATCGATGCCGCAGGCGGGGTCACGCCGCAGAATGTTGCGCACCTCGGCGAAGCAGGATTGCGGGCGCTCGGCGTCACGCGGCAGAAATCGGCTTACCTCTCCGTGCTTGCGGGCCAGTTGGTGGAGGGCAAGGTGGACTTGCGGCGCCTGTCGGTCTTGAAGGACGAGGAAGCCATTGCGGCGCTGGATGCGTTGCACGGCGTCGGCCCCTGGACTGCGCACTGCTACCTGCTCTTCGCCCTGAGGCGACCGGATGTTTTCCCGGCGGCCGATCTCGGGCTGCTCGAAGCGGTGCGCGACCTGTGGAACTTGAAGGCGCGTCCGACGCCGCTGGCGCTCGAGCGACGCGCGCGCGCATGGCGCCCGCACCGGTCCGCAGCCGCGCGGTTGCTATGGCATCACTATCTTTGCCATCGGGGGCGCAGCGTCCCGGACTGACCCGTCGATTGAAGCGGGGATGACTAAGAGGGCTGGACGGATTTGCCGCAGCAGTTCTTGAATTTCTTTCCGCTGCCACAGGGACACGGATCGTTGCGGCCGGTCTTGGGCGCCGTGCGCTTAACCGTCGAAGGCCGGCCCCGCAGCGCGTTTCCATAGCGGTACGTCGCCAGCACCGAAGGCCACAACTCCTCGCTGCATTCGCCGATGAGGCTGGACCACTCCTTGTCGCTGAAGCGCTTGCGTTCGCCTTCGTCCAGCGCGCCGCCCAGCACGCGCACCGGGAACAGCAATTCGTCGACTTCATCCGGATCGCCGATCGCCTCGAGCGGCTCCGAAGCGACTTCGAGGCCGTCCAGAAAGCCAATGCACCAATACTCGAACCGGTTGGACGCCTCGGGCGCCTCGTCGTACAGGATCAGCTCGGCATCCTCGCGGCCCTCGAGGCTCGGAAGCTGCTGGCCGTAAAAGCGCTTCGCAAGTTCGAACCACTCGGCGGCTTCGGGACGCGCGTCCGGCCATTGCTCGATGCCGAAGGCCCAGGGCAGCCAGTCTTCCGGCGCGACCTCCTCGGGCGCGCTGGCCACGCCGCAGAGGAAACCCTGGAACATGTCGAACGGCATCGGCTGCCAGCCGAGCGGGTTTTCGCCCGACTCACTTCCCTCGACGAACTGCTCCAGCCGGTCCTGCTCCCGGGCCGAAAGCGCTCGCTCGTCGCGTTCGGCGCTCATGCCGGCTGCGGCTTGCGAACCGCCCAGGCCATCATCGCGATCCCGGCGACCACCATCGGGGCCGAAAGCCACTGGCCCATCGTCATGCTGAGCGCGAGCGTGCCGAGATAGTCGTCCGGCTCGCGCGTGTACTCGCACACGAAGCGGCCGAGGCCGTAACCGATGAGGAACAGCCCCGAAATCGCGCCGCGCGGTCGCGGCTTGGCCGAGTAGAGCCACAGCACTGCAAACAGCAGCAAGCCTTCGGCCACCATTTCGTAGAGCTGCGAGGGATGGCGCGGCTCCGGGCCGGCCGCACGGAACACCATGCCCCATGCGAGGTCTGTCGTGCGACCCCAGAGCTCGCCATTGATGAAATTGCCCAGACGCCCCGCCGCAAGGCCCAGCGGCACCAGCGGCGCGACGAAATCCATGATGTCCAGCCAGTGGCGGCCGCTCTTGCGCGAGAACCACGCCATCGCAAGCAGCACGCCGAGGAAGCCGCCGTGGAACGACATGCCGCCCTGCCAGACCGCGAAGATCTCGAGCGGATGCTGCAGGAAGTAGGCGCCCTTGTAGAAGATGACGTAGCCCAGGCGGCCGCCGAGGATCACCCCGAGGATGCCGTAGAAGAGCAGGTCGTCGAAGTGATCGCGCGTGATCGGCGCGCGGCCGGAGGCGATGCGGCGCGTGCCGAGCCACCAGAACGCGCCGAACGCGGTGAGGTACATGAGGCCGTACCAGCGGATCGCCAGCGGGCCGATCGAGAGGGCGACAGGATCGAAATCGGGATGTACGAGCATGGGGCGATGTTACTAGCGATTGACTGCCGCGGACTTAAGGCTTCGCGGCCTTCGCCCCGCGTCGCGCAAGCTCGACAAACCGGCGCAGCGCGGGCGAGCGCGCAATTGATATTGGCGGGAATCAGGCGGCAGCGATAACCTTCGCTTCCCCGATGCCCTCCGCCTCCAAATCTCCGGTCTCCCGCCTGCCTGCTTATGCCGCGCTGGTGCTGACGGCCGCGCTGTGGGGCAGCAATCCCTCCCTCTCGCGCCTGATCATGGATGCGGTGCCGCCGGTGGCGCTCGCTTGGTCGCGCTGGTTCGTGGTGCTTGTGGCGGTGCTGCCGCTGGTGTGGCCGGAGCGGGCTGCGATTGCGCAAGCGCTTCGCACGCGCTGGAGAATCCTGGCCCTCTTTGCCCTGCTGGCCGGCGCGCCGCAGAGCGTGGTGATCTACAAGGGCCTCGAGCGGTCTTCCGCAGTCAACGCGGGCCTGTTCAATTCGGCCATCCCGGTGCTGATCCTCGTGCTCGGCGCGATGTTCTGGGGCAAGCGCATCCGCGCGCGCGAGGCCGGCGGCATCGCGATTTCCCTGACCGGCGTGCTCGTGATCCTTTTCGAGGGGTCGCCGGCAAAGGCGCTCGCGCTCGCATTCAACCTCGGCGACGTGATCCTGTTTGCCGCAATGGCGATGTGGGCGTTGTACACGCTGAAGCTAATCGACCGGCCGCGGGCGCTTTCGCCGCCGGCGCTGGTGGCGATCATCGCGGCGCTCGGGGTGGCCGCCACCACGCCGCTGCTGGTGCTCGAGGCGGTCCTCGTGCATCCGCCGCGCCTGGACTCAGGCACGACGCTAGCGCTGGTCTACATCGGCCTGGGACCGACGCTGGGCGCCATGCTTTGCTACAACTTCGCCGTCGAGCGCGTCGGCGCGGTGCGGGCCGGCGTGCTCGTGCACCTCATGCCGGTGTTCTCGAGCGTGTTCGCAATGCTGCTGCTAAGCGAGCGCGTGCACCTGTTTCATGCGGTCGGGTTCGCACTGGTGGCCGGGGGCGCGCTCCTAGCGCTGGCCGCGCCACGCCGCTTGTTATTAAATCCACACTAGTCCTCAAGGGAGACAACCATGGCTGACCAGAAAAACTGGCGTTCCAAGACGATTACCGGCGGCATCGCCCGCGCCCCCAATCGCGCAATGCTGCGCGCGGTCGGCTTCGGGGACGGCGATTTCGAGAAACCCATCGTCGGCGTGGCCAACGGCCACTCGACGATGAATCCCTGCAACGCCGGCATCCAGCCGCTGGTCGACAAGGCCATCGCCGCCCTCGAATCGGCCGGCGCCAAGCCGCAGATGTTCGGCGTGCCGACGATCACCGACGGCATCGGCATGGGCACCGAGGCGATGAAGTATTCGCTCGTCTCGCGCGAAGTCATTGCGGATGCGATCGAGACCTCGGTCAACGGGCAGGCCATGGACGGCACGCTGGTGGTCGGCGGCTGCGACAAAAACATGCCCGGCGGCATGATGGCGATCGCGCGCATGAACGTGCCGGCAATCTACGTCTACGGCGGCACCATCAAGCCGGGCCGGTGGAAAGGCACCGACCTCACCGTGGTCTCGGTTTTCGAGGCGGTGGGCGCCTACTCCGCGGGCAGGATGACGAAGGAGGACTACGACGGCATCGAGCGCAATGCGTGCCCATCGGTCGGCGCATGCGGCGGCATGTTTACCGCCAATACGATGTCCTCGTCCTTCGAGGCGCTCGGCATGAGCCTCATGGGCTCCTCGCAGATGGCGGCGCCCGATGCCGAGAAGGCCGATTCCGCGGCCGAGTCGGCCAAGGTGCTGGTCAAGGCGATCAAGGCGAACCTGCGCCCGCGCAAGATCATCACGAGGAAATCCATCGAGAACGCGATCGCGCTGGTCATGGCCACGGGCGGCTCGACCAACGCCGTGCTGCATTACCTCGCGATTGCGGATGCCGCCGAAGTGAAGTGGACCATCGACGATTTCGAGCGCGTGCGCCGCAAGGTGCCGGTGCTCTGCGACCTCAAGCCCTCGGGCAAGTATGTCGCGGTCGATTTCCACCGCGCCGGGGGCGTCCCGCAGGTGCTCAAGATCCTGCTCGAGAACGGCCTGCTGCATGGCGAGTGCATGACCATCACCGGCCGCACGATGGCCGAGGAACTCAGGAAAGTGCCTTCCCAGCCCCGCAAAGACCAGGACGTCATCCGCCCTTTCGACAAGCCGATCTACAAGCAGGGCCACCTGGCGATCCTCAAGGGCAACCTCGCGCCCGAAGGTTGCGTGGCCAAGATCACCGGCCTCAAGAATCCTTCGATCACCGGACCCGCGCGCGTTTTCGATTCCGAGCCCGACTGCATGAAGGCGATCATGGCCAAGAAGATCAAGCCCGGCGACGTCGTGGTCATCCGCTATGAGGGACCCAAGGGCGGCCCTGGAATGCAGGAAATGCTAGCGCCTACTTCTGCGCTGATCGGGCAGGGGCTTGGGGAATCGATAGGGCTCCTGACCGATGGCCGATTCTCGGGCGGTACCTGGGGCATGGTCGTCGGGCATGTAGCGCCCGAGGCGTTCGTGGGTGGCACCATCGCCTTGGTGAAGGAAGGCGATTCGATCACCATCGACGCCAGGAAGCAGCTGATCCAGCTCAACGTCTCCGCCAAGGAAATTGCCGCGCGGCGCAAGAAGTGGAAGCAGCCCAAGCCGCGCTATACGCGGGGACTGCTCGCGAAGTACGTCAAGCTCGTGTCGACCGCGAGCCTGGGCGCGGTCACCGACCGGTCGGAGTAACCCCCGGGACTGCGGCTCGGGCTAGAACCCCGAGCCGGGCTGTTTCAGAAAAACGATTTCTTCGGCCGTGCTCTCGCGGCCGAGCGCCGCATTGCGGTGTGGAAAGCGCCCGAAGCGCTTGACGATGACCCAGTGCCGCTTCGGGTAGTCCTCCGGATCTGCGGTCTGGGGGAAAGCCTTCAGCGGTTCGTAGAGCTCGAGCGAGCGCTCCTGTTCGGCGAGCGACTCGCTGTGCTCGAACGGCAGGTACACGAACAGGCGCTCGATCGGAAGCATCGCCTGGTCCCACCCCTTGTCGACGACTTGCTTTGCCGTCTCGAGCGCCAGCGGGTCGGTCTCGAATGCGCGCGGACTGCCGCGAAAGAGGTTGCGAGGAAACTGGTCGGTCACGACGATCAGCGCCAGCGCGCTTCGCGGTTGTTCCTTCCACTCGGCGAGCGATCCCCCGGCCGCCGCGTTATGCAGCTCCAGGTACCGCGCGCGGATCGATTCGTCGAACACGGGGTCCTTGACGAACCACGCCTTGCGCGGCGCGCCCGCCGGCACGCCGAACCAGAAATCAAGGACGTCCTGCGGCTGATGCATTGGATAATTGCTGCCCTGAAAATTGGGGTCAGAGTCGACTTTCAAAAGTCGACCCTGACCCCATTTAATCCGCTCATTTGATCGATGCCAAGTCCCATGCCCAACCGTCTCGCGCAGGAAACCTCGCCGTATCTCCAGCAACACGCGCAGAACCCGGTCGACTGGCACGCGTGGGGACAGGAAGCGCTCCAGCTCGCGCGGTCCACGGGCAAGCCCATCCTGCTCTCGGTCGGCTATTCGGCCTGCCACTGGTGCCATGTGATGGCGCACGAGAGCTTCGAGAACCACGAGACCGCCGCCGTCATGAACCGGCTGTTCGTGAACATCAAGGTCGACCGCGAGGAAAGGCCGGACCTCGACCAGATCTACCAGACCGCGCACCAGATGCTGACCCAAAGCACCGGTGGATGGCCGCTGACGATATTCCTCGCGCCGGACGGTACGCCGTTCTTCAGCGGCACCTATTTCCCGAAGACGTCGCGCTACGGGCTGCCGGGCTTTCCCGAGCTGCTCGAGCGCGTCGCGGCGATCTGGAAAGAGCGGCGCGCGGAGGTCAACGAGCAAGGCGAGCAGGTGCGCCTCGCGTTCTCACGCATGCAGCTCGGCGCCGGCGCCGCGACGGGACGGCCGGCGCACGCCTCGAATTTCGACGCGCAGCCGATCCTGGAGTCGCTTTCCAACCTGCGCGAGAATTTCGACGCCGATGCCGGCGGCTGGGCGCAGTTACCCGAGCGCGCGCCCAAGTTCCCGCATCCCACCGACATCGAGCTCTGCTTGCGGCGCTACGCGCATGACGGCGACGGGCACGCGCTGGAGATGGCCGACATCACGCTGGAGAAGATGGCGCAGGGCGGGATCTACGACCAGCTCGGCGGCGGCTTCTCGCGCTACAGCACCGATGCGACGTGGACCATCCCGCACTTCGAAAAGATGCTTTACGACAACGGCCCGTTGCTGTCGCTCTTGGCCGATGCTCATTGCGCCACCGCAAAGCCGATCTATGCTCGTGTCGCCGCCGAAACCGCGGGCTGGGTGATGCGCGAGATGCAGTCGCCCGAAGGCGGCTACTACTCCAGCCTCGATGCGGATTCCGAGGGAGTCGAAGGCAGGTTCTACGTGTGGGATCGCGAAGAGGTGCGTTCGCTGCTCACGCCCGAGGAGTACGAAGCCTTCGCCGGCCGCTATGGCCTGGACCATGAGCCGAACTTCGAGGAGAAGCACTGGCATCTCGTGCTCGCGCGGGAGCCCGACGGTACAGGCAATGATTCCCTGATCGAATCGGCACGCGCGAAAGTTTTCGCCGTGCGAGAGCAACGCATCCGCCCCGGCCGCGACGAGAAGATCCTCGTCTCGTGGAACGCGCTCATGGTGCGCGGCATGGCGCGCGCCGCGCGCGTGTTCGGCAACCGCGAGTGGGCCGACTCGGCACAGCGTTCGCTCGAGTTCATCCGCAGCACCATGTGGAAGGACGGGCGGCTCTTCGCGACCTACAAGGATGGCCGCGCGCACCTGAACGCCTATCTGGACGACTACGCCTTCCTCATCGACGCGCTGATCGAATGCCTGCAGACGCGGTTCGACGTGGAGCTGCTCGATTTCGCCGAAGAGATTGCCGAGGCGATGCTCGAGCAGTTCGAGGACAGCGACGCCGGCGGCTTCTTCTTCACCGGGCGGGACCACGAGCGCCTCATCCACCGTCCCAAGCCGGGGCAAGACAATGCAACGCCCTCTGGCAACGGCGTGGCCGCGTTTGCGCTTCAACGGCTCTCGGCCCTCACCGGCGAAGAGCGTTTTCGCAGCGCGGCCGAGAGGACGCTCGAACGCTTCTACCCGACGATGCGGCAGCACCCCGCGGGATTTGGTTCGCTGATGATCGCGCTCGAGGAGTCGCTCGGACCGCCGACCACCGTCATCCTGCGCGGCGAGCCCGGGGCGCTCGAAGGCTGGACGCAGTCGCTGGCGCGCGAGTACTGGCCGGCGACCATGGTGCTGGCGATTCCGGCCAGCGTGGGGGGCCTGCCGGCGCTGCTCGACAAGCCGGCCGGCGACCCGGAATCCGGGGGCGCGGTCAACGCATGGGTATGCCAAGGCGTTACCTGTTTGTTACCGATTTCCGATCTGGAAACACTTCGCAACACCTGTACGCACGGGGCCACGCGATAATATCGATGTAAATTGCGCTCCCGGCCAGATTGGGCGCCAACCCGGCTTTTGCACACGTCTCAAGGAGCAGTGATGAAATTCGCCCCCCTCGCCTTTGCCCTCGCCGCCGCTGCAGTGGTATCGCTGCCCGCCAAGGCGAGCGACGAGCTTGCCAAGAAGCACATGTGCATGACCTGCCACACCGTCGACAAGAAGCTGGTCGGGCCGGCCTACAAGGAGGTCGCGGCCAAGTACGCCTCCGACAAGGCGGCCGAAACCAAGCTGTTCGACAAAGTGAAAAAGGGCGGGGTCGGCACCTGGGGCCAGATCCCGATGCCGCCGAACGAAAAGGTGCCCGACGCCGACGTCAAGGCGATGGTCAAGTGGATCCTGTCGACGAAATAAGCCGCCAGGCCATGCGAAAAAAGCCGGGCGAACCCCGGCTTTTTTATTGCTCAACGAGGCGCGGCGCGGCTATCATTTCGCCTTTCCGCTTGCCTTTCACCATCGACGCTCCCGGGAGGACGTATGAATAAAACGAATATCGCGCCCAAGTTTGCACTCGCGCTGCTTGTCGCAGCCACCGCAGCCGCCCTCACGGGGTGCGGCGAAGACAAGAAACCGGAACCGGCCAAGGTCGTTGTCGTGGCGCCGCCCCCGCCGCCGCCGTCGATCGAAATCAAGATCGGCCACGTCGGCCCGATGACCGGCGGCATTGCCCACCTTGGCAAGGACAACGAGAACGGCGCGCGCATGGCGGTCGACGAAGCCAATGCAGCCAAGATCAAGATCGACGGCAAGGACGCCAAGTTCACGTTCGTCGGCGAAGACGACCAGGCCGACCCCAAAGTGGGCACCACGGTCGCGCAGAAGCTGGTCGACGCGAAGGTCGCCGGCGTTGTCGGCCACCTCAACTCGGGCACCTCGATCCCGGCCTCGACGATCTACAACGGCGCCAACGTGCCGGTGATTTCCGGCTCGGCCACCAATCCAAAGCTCACCGAGCAGGGCTTCAAGAACCAGTTCCGCGTGGTCGGCCGCGATGACCAGCAGGGCCCGGCGATCGCCGGCTACCTCGTCGGCGATGCCAAGCCCAAGACCGTCGCGATCATCGACGACGCGACCGCGTATGGCGAAGGCCTCGCCAACGAAGTCGAGAAGACCTTAGTCGGCTCCAAGATCAAGGTGCTGCCGCGCGAGAAGGGCACCGACAAGACGACCGACTGGAAAGCAATCCTCACCAAGGTCAAGGGCCGCAAGCCCGACGCAGTGTTCTACGGCGGCATGGACGCGACCGGCGGGCCGCTGGTCAAGCAGGCGCGCGAGCTCGGCATCAAGGTGGTGTTCGCATTCGGCGACGGCGCGTGCACCGACGAAATGGCCAAGCTCGCCGGCGATGCGGCCGAAGGGCTGCTCTGCTCGCAGGCCGGCATCCCCGTGGCTGCGGCGGACCAGAAATTCCTCGAGAACTACAAGAAGAAGTTCAACGCCGACCCGATCCTCTACGCGCCCTTCACCTACGACGCGGCGAACATGATCATCGAGGCGATCAAGAAGGCCAACTCGCCCGACCCGGCCAAGTACCTGCCCGAGCTCGCCAAGCTCGATTACAAGGGCGCGACCGGCCAGGTCAGTTTCGACGAGAAAGGCGACCGCAGGAACGCGGAGATGACGATCTTCACGATGAAAGCCGGCAAGATCACGCCGGTGGCCGTCATCAAGACGGGGAAGACCATACCGATCGCGGATTTCATCGCGTCGATGTCGGCGCCTGCCGCGGCACCCGCACCGGCGGCCGCCCCGGCCCCCGCCGCGGAACCGGCCAAGAAGTAAGCAAGCGTTTTTGCAGAACACCAAACGGCGCCTTCGGGCGCCGTTTTTCTTTGCCGGTTGTGTTTGGCCCGGCGTTTGCTAGTCTGACCGCCAATGGACATCTTCATCCAGCAGCTCATCAACGGCCTGACCCTTGGCAGCGTGTACGCCGTGGTCGCGCTCGGCTACACAATGGTGTACGGCATCATCCAGCTCATCAACTTCGCCCACGGCGAGCTGGTGATGATCGGCGCGATGGTGGCTTTCACGCTGATCGGGGTGCTGGTCCCCAAGGGACTGAACCCGATGGTCATCGTCCTGCTCGCGACCGCGTGCGCGATTCCGGTGTGCATGCTGGTCGGCTATGCGATGGAACGGCTGGCTTACCGGCCCTTGCGTCGCGCCCCGCGCCTCGCGCCGCTGATCACCGCGATCGGCGTTTCGATCATCCTGCAGCACCTCGCACTGCTCGTCTGGACGCGCAACAACCTCGCTTTTCCGCAGGTCATCAAGACGCAGTCCTACGCGATCGGCGGCGCGACGATCACCAACGTGCAGATCGCCATCATGCTGATGTCGCTGGTCATGATGGCCGGCCTCGCGCTGCTCGTGTACCGCACGCGGCTGGGGACCGCGATGCGCGCCACGGCGCAGAACGCGCAGGTCGCCGGGCTCATGGGCATCGACATCAACCGCATGATCGCCGCGACCTTCGTGATCGGCGCCGCGCTTGCGGCGGTGGCCGGCGTCATGGTCGGCAGCTACTACGGCATCGCCCACTACCAGATGGGCGCATTGCTCGGCCTCAAGGCCTTCTCCGCGGCCGTGCTCGGCGGCATCGGCAACCTGCCGGGCGCGATGCTCGGCGGGCTCACGCTCGGCGTGGTGGAGGCGCTCGGTGCGGGCTACATCGGCGACCTGACCGGCGACGTGTTCGGCAGCAACTACCAGGATGTGTTTGCGTTCCTCGTCCTCATCGTGGTGCTCGTGTTCCGTCCCTCGGGCCTGCTGGGCGAAAGAGTCGGCGACCGCGCATGAGGGACCTGCTGCGCAGGAACGCGGCGGTGCGCTGGTCGGCGGTGGTGCTGATCGCCCTTGTGCTGATCGCGCTGCCCTTCGCGCTTTCGCAGGCGGGCACGGCGTGGGTCCGGATCACCAACCTGGCGATCCTTTTCACGCTGCTGGCGCTCGGCCTCAACATCGTGGTCGGCTTCGCCGGCCTGCTGGACCTGGGCTATGTCGCGTTCTATGCGGTCGGCGCGTATGCGTACGCGCTGCTCGCCTCGCCGCACTTCGGGCTGCATTTGCCGTTCTGGGTGATCCTGCCGATCGGCGCAGCCGTCGCGGCGTTGTTCGGGGTCCTGCTTGGCGCCCCGACGCTCAAGTTGCGCGGCGATTACCTCGCGATCGTGACTCTGGGCTTCGGCGAGATCGTGCGCATTTTTCTAAATAACCTGTCCCGCCCGGTAAATATTACCAACGGTCCCCAGGGAATCTCGCAGATCGACCCTTTCTCGATCGCGGGCGTGAGCTTCGCCAAGACCGACACGGTCATGGGCGCCATGGTGAGCGGCCCGATGAAGTACTACTGGTTCCTGCTGGCCCTGCTGGTCGTGGTCATCGCGATCAACCTGCGGTTGCAGAACTCGCGCATCGGCCGCGCGTGGGAGGCCGTGCGCGAGGACGAAACGGCGGCGCGCGCCATGGGCATCGACACCACCAAGATCAAGCTGCTCGCCTTCGCGATGGGCGCGTCCTTCGGCGGCGTCGCGGGCGGCCTGTTCGCCGCGATCCAGGGCTTCATCTCGCCCGAAAGTTTCGTGCTGGTCGAATCGATCATGGTGGTGGCCATGGTCGTGCTCGGCGGCATGGGCAACATCTGGGGCGTGATCCTCGGCGCCTTGCTGCTTTCTTTCGTGCCCGAGATCCTGCGCTACACGGTCGAGCCGCTGCAAAAGGCGGCGTTCGGCAGGATGATCGTCGAGCCCGAGGTCCTGCGCATGCTGATCTTCGGCTTCGCGCTGGTGCTGGTGATGCTCTTCCGCCCCGCGGGCCTGCTGCCCTCCGCGGTCCGCCGCAGGGAACTCGCCGCTCGCGGCGAGGGCGAGCTGGCCGAGCGCAAGGCATGAAGAGCGGCAAAGCGCGAGGAGACAACAGCGCGAAGGCGCTGGTGACTGCCGAAGGCATCGGCAAACGCTTCGGCGGCGTGCAGGCGCTGACCGGCGTGTCGTTCGAAATCAAAGAGGGCGAGATCTACGGCCTCATCGGCCCGAACGGCGCAGGCAAGACCACGCTGTTCAACGTGCTTACCGGCATCTACGCCCCCGATGCGGGGACTTTCACTTTCCGCGGCCGCGACATCACCGGGCTAAAGACCCACGAGATCGCCGCCGCCGGCATCGCGCGCACTTTCCAGAACATCCGCCTGTTCGCGAACCTCTCGGCCCTCGAGAACGTGATGATCGGCCGCCATGTGCGCACGCGTGCCGGCGTGCTTGGCGCTGTCCTGCGCGACCGGCGCACGCGAGCGGAAGAAGCTGCGATCCAAGCGCGCGCAGTGGAGCTGCTGGAGTACGTCGGGATCGCGCCGCGCGCGAACGACGCCGCGGGCAGCCTGCCCTACGGCGACCAGCGGCGGCTCGAGATCGCGCGTGCGCTGGCCACCGATCCGACGCTGCTCGCGCTCGACGAGCCCGCGGCCGGCATGAATGCCTCCGAGACGATCGGGCTGCGCAAGCTGCTGGAACGGGTACGGGAGGACGGCATCGCGCTCCTCCTGATCGAGCACGACATGAAGCTCGTGATGAAGGTCTGCGACCGCGTGCTGGTGCTCGACTACGGCGAGCGCATCGCCGAAGGCGCCCCGTCCGAAGTACAAAAGGACGCCAAGGTGATCGAGGCGTATTTGGGAACGCCGGCATGAAGCCCGCGAAGGGAACGCCGGCATGAAGCCCGCGAAGGGAACGCCGGCATGAAGCCCGCGAAGGGAACGCCGGCATGAGCCTGCTCGAAGTGAAGGGCCTCGAAGTGCGCTATGGCGGGATCCGCGCGGTGAAGGGCGCGGACCTTATCGTCGGCGAAGGCGAGCTCGTCTGCCTCATCGGCGCGAACGGCGCCGGCAAGACCAGCATTCTCAAGGCGATCTGCGGGTTGCTGCCGGCGGCGGCCGGGAGCGTGAGTTACTCGGGGCAGCCGATCACCGGCGTGCCTTCCTTCAAGCTGGTGCGCAAGGGCCTGGTGCTCGTGCCCGAGGGCCGGGGGATCTTCGGCCAGCTCTCGGTGGCCGAGAACCTCGCGATGGGGGCCTTTGCACGCGAGGACGCAGCCGAGGTCAGACGCGACCTGGAGAAGATGCTGGCCCTGTTCCCGCGCCTGGCCGAGCGCGGCACGCAGTCGGCGGGCACGCTTTCCGGCGGCGAGCAGCAGATGCTCGCGCTCGGACGCGCCCTCATGAGCAAGCCGAAGCTCCTGCTGCTGGACGAGCCCAGCATGGGCCTCGCGCCGCTCATGGTCGCGAAAATCTTCGAGGTCGTGCGCCGCATCGCGGACGAGGGCGTGACACTTTTGCTGGTGGAGCAGAATGCGCGCATGGCGCTCGAAGCCGCGAGCCGCGGCTATGTCATGGAATCCGGCGTGATCACGCTGGAGGGCGAAGCAAAGGCGCTGCTTTCCGATCCGCGCGTGCGCGAAGCCTATCTGGGCGAAGAGGCCGCGTGATGCGAATGTACTGGCACCAGTCCGCCAACTGCCATGGAAGCCGCTCCAGCACTGGTTCCTGAGATTGAATTGTCCTGAATTCAGGTAGCACCCCATGATTCCCGCACCCGTTCGCGCCGCAGGTTACGTGACCGCCAAATTCCGTTTGCTCGTGGCCGCAGCCCGACGCCATCCGGTGCGCGCGGTGCTCCTGCTGCCGGCGCTGGTGCTGCTTTACGTGCTGGTCCTCGTGCCTTTCACCCCCGGCATCGGCGATATCCGCAAGGCGAAGTCCGAGCTGCCCTCCGTGTTGCTCTCCGCCGACGGGGTCGTGCTCGCCGAGTACAAGCGCATCAACCGCGAGTGGGTGACGCTCGAGAAAATCGCGCCGAATGTCATCCATGCGCTGATCTCGATGGAAGACCACCGCTTCTACGAGCATCACGGCATCGACCTGCGCCGCACCGCCGGCGCGCTCGTCAGCACCCTCAAGGGGGACCTGCAGGGCGGCTCGACGCTGACCCAGCAGCTGGCGCGCAACCTCTTTCCGGAGGAGATCGGCCGCGCCGCGAACATCACGCGCAAGATCAAGGAAGCCATCACGGCGCTCAAGATCGAGGCGGTCTATTCCAAGCGCGAGATCCTCGAGACCTACCTCAACACCGTGCCCTTCCTTTTCAATGCGTTCGGCATCGAGATGGCGGCGCGCACGTATTTCGACAAGTCCGCCGACCGGCTCGATGTGCTCGAAGCCGCCACGCTCATCGGGATGCTCAAGGGCACCAGCGCCTACAACCCGGTGCTGCACCCGGAGCGCGCCCTCGCGCGGCGCAACCTCGTGCTGGCGCAGATGGCGCGGCACGGCAAGCTCAAGCCCGCGCAGGTCGAGACACTTTCGAGGCGCCCGCTCAAGCTCGATTTCGAGCGCCAGGTCGAGTCGCCGGGAATCGCCCCGCATGTCGCGCAGTCGATCCGAAAGTGGCTGGCGACCTGGGCCGACCAGCGCAACTACAACATCCATGCCGACGGGCTGGTGGTGCACACGACCATCGACTCGCGCCTGCAGAAGCTCGCCAACCAGGCGCTCACTCGGCAGCTCAGCCAGCTGCAGGTCCTCGCCGATGGCCGGCGGCGAAAGGATGACGATCGCCCCCTGCTGCAGGCCGGGTTCCTGGCGCTGGACCCGCGCAACGGTTTCGTGCGCGCCTGGGTCGGCAGCCGCGACTTCGCGCAGGAGCAGTTCGACCATGTGAGCCAGGCGCGCCGCCAGCCGGGCTCCACGTTCAAGCCGTTCGTCTACGGCGCCGCGTTCATGCAGGGCATCAATCCCATGTCGACGCTGATCGACCAGCCCGTGGCGATCCGAAATGGCAACGACGTGTGGTCGCCAAGCGACGCAACGCCGCCTTCGGGCCTGCCGATGACCTTGCGCGACGGCTTGGTGTATTCCAAGAACACCATCACCGCGCAGCTCGTCCAGCATGTGAGGCCCGCGAACGTGGCGCAACTCGCGCAGGCGATGGGCGTGCGCCAGAGCAAGCTCGACCCGGTGCCGTCGCTCGCGCTCGGCACGAGCCCGGTCACGCTGCGGGAAATGGTCGCGGCCTACGGGACGATCGCCAACGGCGGAAATTTCGTCGAGCCGATGCTGATCTACCGCGTGACCGACCGCACCGGCAAGGTGCTGGAGGATTTCCAGCCGATGCGCGAGGCGCAGGCCGCCCTGCCGCGGCGGCATGCGCTGACGCTCGTGGACGTCCTGCGCGGCGTGGTCGATGAAGGCACCGGCACGGCGATCCGCAGCCGCTTCGGCATCACGGCCGATGTAGCCGGCAAGACCGGCACCACGCAGGAGAACAGCGACGGGTGGTTCATCCTCATGCACCCGGAGCTGGTGGCCGGTGCGCGTGTGGGCTTCAACGACAACCGCGTGACGATGGGTGCTTGGGGCGCGGGCGCCAGCAGTGCGCTGCCGATAGTCGGCGACGTCTTCCGCTCGGCGTTGCGCACCAAGCTCATCGACAACGACATCGAGTTCGCGATTCCGCGCCCGCGGCCGGCGCCGCGAATGGAGCGCGAGCGGGAGAGGGAACGGCAACCCGAATGGCGAAATCCGGAGGACGCGATCCGGGGGCTGTTCAACGAACTGCGGCGGATCTTTCGGTGAAGATCGGCGGCAGCGATGAAGACGCGCGCGTGAAACTCTTATCGGGCGGATGGCCCATGTTCGACGCCGGGCCCGAGCTTGTAGAGTGGAACCCGCCTACCCTACAATGACTGCGATGTTAAGTGTTCGCTTTCGGCGTACCGTCGTCGTTACCCGCCACGCGCGCATGCGCATGGCGGAGCGGCAAATCCAGGTGGTTCTTGAACAGACCGTTGTGGTCAAGACGGTCATGCATCATTTTTCGATCCTTTGAGGAGAAGCCGTGCGTACGACTTACTACGCCGAGGACGACATCCTGGTGGTCCATTTGTCCGACAAGCCGGTCTGCCGCGAGGTTTCGCAAGACTGGGGCACACATATTAGCTACGCCGAAGACGGGAGTGCGGTCGAAATCGTGTTGCTCGACGCAAAGGCGAACGGCGCCTATCCGCTGTCTGTCGAACACGCTGCGGCGGCGTAAGTTCGCCGGGAAAGGTTCTCTCGACCGGCTGAGCGGTGCATCGCTGTGGGACTACCTGCGTGTCGAGATCGAATTAAACGCGTATTGCGCAGGCAGATGTACTGGTACAGATACACCAACTGACAGGAGAGCCAGTCCTGGCGCCGACCAATGAAAATAAATTCCCTGAATATCAGGTCCTGGCCAGATCTGCCGCAGTGGTGAAGCTGTCGGCGTAAAACTCGTCTTCCGGCAGTTTGCAGTGCGCGAGGAAATCCGCGCGCGCCGAATCGACCATGATAGGCACGCCGCAGGCATAGACCTGGTGCGCGCAAAGGTCGGGAAAATCTTCCATGACCGCACGGTGCACGAAACCCGTGCGCCCCTGCCAGTTGTCCTCCGGCAGCGCATCCGAGATGACCGGCACGTACTTGAAGAACGCGCCGGATTCGCTCGCCCACTTCTGCGCGAGCTCGTTCATGTAGAGGTCGTGGGGGCGGCGTCCGCCCCAGTAAAGCGTCATCGGGCGCACGATGCCCTTGTTCATGGCGTGCTCGAGGATCGACTTGATCGGCGCAAAGCCCGTGCCCGAAGCGACGAACACGATCGGCTTGTCCGAATCCTCGCGCAGGAAGAAGGTCCCGAGCGGCGCTTCAAACCTCAGGATGTCCTTCTCCTTCATCTTGCCGAACACGTGGTCGGTGAATTGCCCGCCGGGCACATGGCGCACATGGATCTCGACCAGCTCGTCGTCATGCGGCGCGTTGCCCATCGAGAAGCTGCGCCGCTTGCCGTCCCTCAGCAGGAACTCGAGGTACTGCCCGGCGAGGAACTGCAGCCGCTCGCTCGCCGGCAGCTTGAGCTTGAGGACGATCACGTCGTGCGTCACTTTCTGCAACGAATGGATGCGGCAGGGCAGGGTCCTGACCTGGATATCGCCGGCCTTGCCCACCAATCGCGCCTCGAGCACGCAATCCGAGAGCGGCTTGGCCTGACAAAAGAGCACCTTGCCCTGCTCGCGCTCGGCGGCCGGCAGCGCCTTCTCCTGGTAGACGCCGTAGTCGACGCTGCCCGAGATGATCTTGCCTTTGCAGGAGCCGCAGGCGCCGTTTTTGCAGCCGTAAGGGATCACCAAACCCGAGCGCAGGGCCGCGGCGAGCACGGATTCGCCGGCTTCGACCTCGAAGGACTGGCCGCCGGGGGAGAGGGTTATGGTGTGCATGGTGCGTAAAATGGCGGGATGAAACGCCTGTTGGTCATCGGTTTTGGCGACATCGCCCATCGTACTGCCGCGCTGCTGCCTAAAGTGCGTCCGGGCGCGGTCGAGGTGCGCGCTGTTTCGCGCAGCCACGGCCATGACCTCGACCGCATCGAAACACTGGCCTCGATCGGCGGATGGGCCGACACGGTTCTTTACTGCGCCCCGCCTCCTGCCGCAGGCACCACGGATCCGCGGATCGCGTCGGTGCTCGCAGTTCTCGAAGCGGGGAGCATTCTACCAAGGCGCTTCGTGTACATCAGCACCAGCGGCGTGTACGGCGACTGCGAAGGCGCGCTCGTCGATGAAACGCGGCCGGTCAATCCGCAGACAGCGCGCGCGGTACGCCGTGCAGACGCCGAAGACCGGCTGCTGCGCTGGGGCGAACTGCGCGATATTGCAGTCGTGGTGCTGCGCGCCCCGGGCATCTACGCGGACGACCGGCTTCCGATCGAGCGGCTGACGCAAGGAACCCCGGTGCTCGCCGTCGGCGAAGACGTGTACACCAACCACATCCACGCCGACGACCTTGCGGGCATCGCGCTGGCCGCGTTGGGAGAAGGCGCACCCGCCGGGATCTACAACGCCTCCGACGACACGCAACTGTGCATGGGCGAGTGGTTCGACCTCGTGGCCGACCGTCTGGGCCTCGCAAGGCCGCCGCGGGTTGCGCGCAGCGAAGCGGCGCAACGGATTCCCGCGCAGATGCTTTCCTTCATGGCCGAGTCGCGCCGCCTGGACAACCGCAAGATGAAAGACGTGCTCGGCTTGAAGCTCAGGTATCCGACCGTGTTCGACGGCGTCCCGCTCAAACGGCGGTCCGCGTGAGCACTGAAGATGCCGGGGGCGTGCTCGTGGTGATCACCAACCTGCCGGACCGCGCCTCGGCGGAGAAGCTCGCGGAAACGCTCGTGCGAGCGCGCCTGGCCGCGTGCGTGAACATCCTCGCGCCATGCCAGTCCGTCTATCGCTGGAAGGACGCCCTCCAGCATGACGAGGAGCATCCGATGCTGATCAAGACGACCCGCGCGCGCTACCCGGCGCTCGAGGCTGCGATCCGCGCGGGGCACCCCTATGAACTTCCGGAAATCATCGCTGTCCCAGCGGGGTCCGGACTGCCCGCTTACCTGGAGTGGGTGGTGGACGAGACCCGCGACGAGACCCGCACATGAGGCTTTACCGGCTGTTCGCACTGTTCCTCGCAATGCTCATGCAGGGCGGCCTTGCGCACGCGGTGTCCGAAGCGGACCTGCTCGAGCCTGAGAAAGCGTTCCGCATGTCGACCCGCGCGCTCGACGATCGGACGGTGGAAGTGAGCTTCGCGATCGCGCCCGGCTACTACCTCTACCGGGAACGCTTCCAGTTCGAAGTCGACGCGGGCTTTGGCGCCGCGTTCAAGCTCGGCAAGCCGGAATTCCCGGCGGGCGTGCGCAAGAAGGACGAGTTTTTCGGCGAGGTCGAGACCTATCGCAAGCAGGTGTCGATCCGCGTGCCTCTGGAAAAGCCAGCAGCGGGAGGGGATACGCTGCGGCTGCTAGTGACTTCGCAAGGCTGCGCTGATGTGGGCGTGTGCTACGTGCCGATGCAGGGCAAGGCGAACATCAAGCTCGCCGCGGCCGGCACTTCGGTTTCGGACGCGCCTTCGTTCGCGCAAGGGGAGACGGCCACGGAAGCGCGCAAGCCCTCGCGGTCCCTCGCCTCCGCGAGCGATTTCGACATCGTCGCGCTCTTCGAATCCGGCAGCTTCTGGCTGGTGATCGCGAGCTTCCTCGGGTTCGGCCTGCTGCTAGCGTTCACGCCGTGCATGCTGCCGATGATCCCGATCCTCTCCGGCATCATCGCCGGCGAAGGCCGCGACCTGAACAAGGTGCGCGCGCTGATCCTTTCGGTGGCGTATGTGCTTGGCATGGCAGTCACGTACGCGATCGCCGGCGTGGCCGCCGCCTATTCCGGCACCCTGATCGCGGCTGCCCTCCAGAACCCTTGGGTGCTGACTACGTTTGCGCTCATCTTCGTGTGGCTTGCGCTGTCGATGTTCGGCTTCCATGAGCTGCAGCTGCCCGCGTTCCTGCATGACCGCCTGTCCTCGACACACCAGACGCTGCGCGGCGGGCATGTGGCTTCGGTGGCCGGCATGGGCGTGCTCTCTGCGATCATCGTGAGCCCGTGCGTCGCCGCGCCACTGGCCGGAGCGTTGCTCTACATCGGCCAGACACGCGACGTGATGCTTGGCGGCGGAGCCCTGTTCGCGATGGCCCTGGGCATGGGCGCGCCGCTGGTCGTGGTGGGTGTGACCGAAGGCGCCTTCCTGCCGAAATCCGGCCCGTGGATGGAAGGCGTGAAGAAATTCTTCGGCGTGCTGCTGCTCGCGGTCGCGGTCTGGATCGTCTGGCCGGTGGCCTCGTCGATCTTTACGCCCAAGCCCGCCCCTCACGGCCTTGCCTTCCAACGCATCGACTCGGTCGCCGAACTGAAGGAGAAGCTGCGCTCGCCCGGCAAGCCCGTGCTGCTGGATTTCTATGCCGACTGGTGCATCTCGTGCAAGGAAATGGAGGCGTTTACGTTCACCGATGCGCGCGTGAAGGCGAAGATGCAGGGCCTGCTGCTGCTGCAGGCCGACGTGACCGCCAACACCGACGAGCACAAGGAGCTGCTCAAGCGGTTCTCGCTGTTCGGCCCGCCGGGCATCGTGTTCTTCGACGCGAGCGGGGCCGAGATCCGCGGCCTGCGCGTGATCGGCTACCAGAAGGCCGACAACTTCCTCGCCGCCCTCGACCGCGCTGCCGGAAACTGACCACACACAGAAGACGCAAACGGCGTGGCGCTGGTCCTCGGCTGAGCCGGGCGCTTACGCTTTCTTCAGTTCCCGCGCGGCATCCAGCGCGAAGTAGGTGAGGATCCCATCGGCCCCGGCGCGCTTGAATGCGATCAGCGATTCCATGATGACGTTGTCCGCAAGCCACCCGTTGCCGATGGCCGCGCGCAGCATCGCGTATTCGCCCGAGACCTGGTAGGCGAAGGTCGGGGCGCGGAACTCATCCTTCACGCGGCGCACGATGTCGAGGTAGGGCATGCCCGGCTTCACCATGACCATGTCGGCGCCTTCGGCCAGGTCCAGCCCCACCTCCCACAGGGCCTCGTCCGAGTTGGCCGGGTCCATCTGGTAGGTTTTCTTGTCGCCCTGGCCGAGGTTCTTGGCGGAGCCCACCGCGTCCCGGAAAGGCCCGTAGAACCCTGAGGCGTACTTCGCCGAGTACGCCATGATCTTGGTGTGGATGTGGCCTGCCTTCTCGAGCGCGGCCCGGATGCGCCCGATGCGCCCGTCCATCATGTCCGAGGGCGCGACGATGTCCACGCCCGCGCCCGCCTGCACGAGGGCCTGCTTCTCGAGGACCGCGAGGGTCACGTCGTTGATGATGTAGCCGGCCTTGTCGACCACGCCGTCCTGCCCGTGGGAGGTGTAAGGATCGAGCGCGACGTCGGTCATGATCCCGAGCTCGGGAAAGCGCTTCTTCAGCTCGCGTACGACCCGCGGCACGAGGCCCTTGTCGTTATGCGCTTCCTTGCCCTCCAGGGTCTTGAGCTTCTGGTCGATGACCGGGAAAAGCGCCATCACCGGGATGCGGAGCTCGAGGCATTCCTCGGCCACCGGCAGCAGGCGGTCCAGGCTCACGCGCTCGATTCCCGGCATCGAGGGAACCTTTTCGGTGCGCCCTTTTCCATCAAGGACGAAGACCGGATAGATGAGGTCATTCGCGCTCAGCACGTGCTCGCGCATGAGGCGGCGGGAGAAATCGTCCCGCCGCATGCGGCGCATGCGCACCGCAGGGAATTTGCCGTAGATGTTCATTTAAAAGACCGCAGGTTTTGTACGGGTTTTGGGTGAGCCGGCGAGGGCTTACGGGACAAATAAATCCGGAACTTTTCAACGCGCAGGCTACTCCTATCTGTAGACGATGTGAGTCGTCTCCCGCTTCTCCTCCCTGAGCGGGATGCCTTAATTCCAAGTTAAGGCTCTTTTACCCCCGGTTTACTCCCCTTTACCGGGGGTTTTTTATCCAGACCCGCGAGCCAGCACGGCTCGCGGGCGTTTTTTGCCCTTACTGTGCCGGCGAGTTTTCGGCCGCCAGCCACGCATCGATCAGGTCGCGGGTCTCCTCGACGCCTTGGCGCGTCTGGCTGGAGAACAGCAGGCAATCGCCCTGCACGCCCAGTTCCGCCAGCTCTTTCCTGGTCGCCGCGATCGTCCTTCCCTGCTCGCTCTTCGTGAGCTTGTCCGATTTGGTCAGCAGCACCAGCAGGCGCCTCTGCAAAGGCACGAGCCATTCGAGGAGCTGGCGGTCCAGCGGGGTCAGGGGCCGGCGCGAATCCATGAGCGACACCACGCCCAGTAGCGACCGGCGTGTTTGCAAATAGCCGGCGACGAGCTTGCCCCAGTCCTCACGGACCCCGTGCGGGACTTTTGCGTAGCCGTACCCGGGCAGGTCCACGAGCCTCGCGTTCTCGCCGAACGAAAAGAAGTTGATGAGCTGCGTGCGGCCGGGCGTTTTGCTGACGAAGGCAAGGCGCTTGCGGTTTGCGAGCACGTTCAGCGCGCTCGATTTACCCACATTCGAGCGGCCGACGAAGGCCACCTCCGGCAATTCGTCCTGCGGCAAGCCTTCGAGCTGGGCTGCCGAAATGAGGAATTCGATATTGGAGAACGCCTTGGAGAGCGGCTTGGGAGCAGGCATGGGGTTACGCTAAAATGTTATAGAATAACGAGTTTCCAGCGTATTAGACGGAGAAATACATGAAGCGTTTTCTGGTGCTGGCCGCCGGCGCCGCACTGATCGCCGCAGGTTCGGCCCTCGCCGCCGATGCACCGGCGGCCCCCGCGAAGAAGGAAGCGCCCAAAGCCGATCCGTCCAAGGGTCAGGCGATCGCCAACCAGGTTTGCGTCGCCTGCCATTCGTCCGACGGCAACAGCGTCGCGCCCGCGAACCCGAAAATCGCCGGGCAGTTTTCCGAGTACCTGCACAAGCAGCTCGTCAACTTCAAGGCCCAGGAGGGCAAGAAAGCCGAGCGCGACAACCCGGTCATGGCCAGCATCGTGGCGCCCCTTTCGCCGGACGACCTCAAGAACCTCGCCGCTTTCTACTCGACCCAGAAGCTCAAGCCCGCCGCGGCCAAGGACAAGACCCTGGCCTCCGCAGGACAAAAGCTCTGGCGCGGCGGCAACGCGGCCACCGGGGTGCCGGCCTGTGCCGGGTGCCATGGACCCGACGGCTCCGGCATTCCCGCGCAATATCCGCGGATCGCTGGCCAGTTTTCCGAGTACATCGAAGCCCAGCTCAAGCTGTTCCAGGGCGGCCAGCGAGCGAACGACCAGAACGGCATGATGCGCGGCGTAGCCGCGCGCATGACCGAGAAGGAAATGAAGGCCGTGGCCGAGTACGCCGCCGGCTTGCGCTAAGACGGGCAGGCAGCGGGGACTGCGGCCCGCTTCGAAGAGTCCAGGGGGCGGGGCCGTTTCATCGGGGCCGCCCCTTTTGCATCAGCAGGCCCTGGCGGAATAAACCGGCTGGTCCGGTGTTCGGAGGGGGACCCATGAACACATCGTTGCGCGCCGTTCGGATCTGGGACCTTCCCGTTCGCCTGTTCCACTGGCTGCTCGTCGCGCTCGTCCTGTTCAGCTTCTTCACCGGCAAGATGAAGGGCAACTGGATGGAATGGCACATGTATTCCGGCTACACCATCCTCGCGCTCCTGATCTTCCGCATCGTCTGGGGCTTCGCCGGAAGCACGCATGCGCGCTTCGCGAGTTTTCTAGCCGGACCCGCCGCGGGCCTGCGCTTCGCGAAGAAGTTGTTCTCCAAAGACCCCGCTCATATCGCAGGACATAACCCGATCGGCGGCTGGATGGTGATCGCCCTGCTGCTGTCCCTGCTGCTGCAGGCCGCCACTGGCCTGTTCGCAAACGACGACATTGCGATCGAAGGACCGCTCTACAAGCTCGTCGAGAAGGCAACCTCCGACCGATTGACCACGATCCACTACTACAATTTCAACGTGCTGTTCTTCCTCGTCCTGGCCCATATCGCGGCCGTGCTGTTTCATGTCTTCGTGAAGAAGGAGAACCTCGTGTCGGCGATGTTTACCGGCTCGCGCACTTTCGACGCGGCCACCGAGGTGCCGGCCGCGCGGTTTGCAAGCTCGTGGCTCGCGCTGGTCCTTTTCGTGCTGGCGCTAGTCGCCGTTTACCTGATCGTCAAACGACCTTTCTGAGGAGAAGTGAATGAAGAAGATAGTGATGATCGCAGTGGCCGCGACCCTGGGAGCCGGTGTGTCGTTCCAGGCCGCCGCGCAGCCCAAGCCTGAGCAGTACGTCAAGGAGCGCCAGTCTGCGATGGCGCTTATCGGCTGGTACTTCGGCCCGATCGGCGCAATGATGCGCGGCGACCGGCCCTTCGACGCTGCGATCGTCAAGCGCAACGCCGAGTTTCTCGAGGTGCTCTCAAAGATGCCCTCCGAGGGCTTCCATCCGAGCACCAAGGACCAGAAAACGAGCGCGCGCGCCGAGGTCTGGAGCGACAAGCCGAAATTCGACAAGGCGATGGAGAACATGCAGGGCGAGCTCGCCAAGTTCAGGCAGGTCGCAAGCACGGGCGACCAGGGCGCGATCAAGACGCAGTTCGGCGCCGTGGGCAAGTCGTGCGCCAACTGCCACGACGACTTCCGTGTCAAGCAGTAAGCCGGCAGTCAACGAAACCCCGTCCGGCTGCGCCGGCGGGGTTTTTTATCGGCGGGAATAAGCCTCCCCTGCTCCTGTTAGCGGGGTGATGCAGAAAATTGTTTTCACCGGCCCCGCGGCATGCCGCCGGGCGATAATCGAACCGTGAGTGATGGTCAACGCATTGTCGAGTTCATTCCGCGCCTGCGCCGCTACGCGCGGGTCCTGGTCGGTGATCGCGCGCGCGCGGACGATCTCGTGCAGGACACGCTCGAGCGCGCATGGAACAAGTTCCACCTCTGGCGGCCGGGCTC